>JAEEGH010001004.1_pt1 | contig 85330 bp, 69 predicted proteins | sample 9134181 | NCBI WGS metagenome assembly JAEEGH01 (sample SAMN16246544, study PRJNA631951) | gut metagenome | biome: gut microbiome; feature: rumen; material: DP-attached | host: Bos | place: Iran: Karaj | collected 2018-10 | reverse complement strand
TAACATGCCTTGCGGGATAACGCAACCCACCGGATTATTTCGCGCTTACGATACAACTCAATACATTCAAGTTTGTACTCATGTGAATAACGCATAAAAATAACCCCTTTCTCTGGTTGTCCAGAAAAAGGGGTACATATCACACATCGATTTGTGATCCCGGGTGTTTATTCGCATCATGACGGTGCGGATTTCAATTCATCATTCTTCATTCATGGACTTTATCACAAGACTAATGTATGCCATCCTGTTGTACAGAACTCTTCCCACTTCAATACGATCTGCTCTGATTCTGTAAAATGCACTGTATTTCTTGTGAGTCACGTAATAAATTCCGGTAAAAACATCTTCGTAATACAGGCGTTCTCCCATCTTGGGACGTTTACTGACTTTTTTTAGTTTTGCTCTCAAATCTGCTATATACTTATCAGCAATGTCAAAATCAGCTGAGGCTTCATAAACTTCATCCCAAGCCTGATCCAAATCTGTCAGGGCAATCGGTGAATAAACTATTTCATAATCCATTTCAGTCCTTCACCATCTTACGCCTATTCTTAAAATGCTCAGCGACTTCTTCATCGCTGATCCACCCTTCCTCATCCCCAGAAGAAAATCCGGCGTTAAGTTCACTGATAAGTTTGACCATAGCCCGAGCCTTATCAAAAATCTCATCATCCTCTATGCTATGTATACTATATTCACCACGGCCATTCTTAGTAAGATAAACAGGCTTACCAGCTTCTACCTTGTCCAGGACCTGACCATAATTACGCAGTTCAGAAATTGGTGCAATTGTTGGCATGTAAATCACCTCCTACTTTTCTTACAATCATTATATAAAATCCAGGATATTACTTCAATAAATTCTTCGAAGAATCTTTCGAACATTTTAAAAGACGACAAATCATAAATGTATAAAGGTCATATGCCTTTTTAACTGTATAGCCGTCTTTACTAGCGTTATCCTTTCTCTCTACATGGGCATTAAAGTCATTAGCTGCTTTAGGTGTAAGGTCTACGTCATCACATGAATTGTATTCAAATACAAACTCTTCTGTATAGTCATAGTAAGTGTTTAGATCCATGCCCTGCTCAACCTTGTAGCCGTCCTTATAAAGATCGCCCGCTGTTGACGCCTTTGCCGGATCTGAGTGATAGATTTCTATCTCCTCTTTGTCGGTAAGGCCGTCAGCGTCAGAGTCTACGCCTTCTATCGGCTGAAGCCCTGCATTTAGCTTATCAAGCATTGTCCATCCTTCAATATCCGATGGCTTATTTCCAAGAGCGTTGTTGATCTCCTCTGTCATGTCATAGCCAACAGGAGCATCATCTTCGCCCCAATACTTCACAAGTTTGATAATTCTTGGCACTGCAAAGATTAAGACGATGATTACTAATAGTATAATGGCTATGCCCTTTAATCTGTTTTTCATGAAAACCTCCAAAATTGCATCGTGTTTCTATAAATGTTTTACAAATACTTAACCGTAAGTTAACAGCTACTAAAGCAAAAAGGGGGAGCTAAAAGCCCCCCAAATGCTCACCTATCAACATGAGTATGTGAATAAATGTATTTGTGTATACGAACAGTCCCCCATGGCGTATATATGCCAAGTGTGATAATGCTTAATAAAAAGACGATAATGTATTGACCAAGAAGCCCCAGTGCAGTTCCTTCATACTTAAGTCTATCTGCCAGAATTATGGAATGCCTCATTTCCCATTTTTGAATCATGGTTATCGTCCACGGTGCAGCAAGCCCACAACTTATAAGCAGCAACAGTACCTGTAGCAAGCCATACCCAAAGTACTGGAAGCTATTTCCGTCAAATTGACCAGCCCCAACTGTCTGACCTTCATATGTAGTGTGTTGCATTTCCCATTTCTTTAATGCTACATGGACAAAGAAAGTATATATACCACATGTTACAACTGATAGTATTTCCCATAGTATCCAGTGTCCAAATAACGAACCACCAGTTCCGTTAAACTCTAAACGTTTTCCGTCAATAATTGTATGTGTTTTTGTCCACTTCAGAATCTTACATATCATCCAAGGAGCTGCTAATCCACATGTAATTCCACAGACTATAGCAGTTAAAATGTATAATCCCAAAAGAGTCAATCCGCTTCCATCAAAATAAGAATTGTTCATATTGACCTGAGCCACACTACCATCAGGGTTTACCACCGTTGTTGTATCATTTGAAGGATGCTCTTTCTTATAATTATCGTACCAAGCCTTATACGCGCCTAAGTCCTGTCCAACTACAGGCTGTGACTCTACGCCTTTTCTCTGTATAATCACACGTGAAATGCAATCTATTCCATATACTAAACTAATAAGCCCAAAAGCAAATGGGACACCTTTCCATCTAAGCATAATTCCAAGGCATGCCAAGAAAGCAATAACAGTTCCAGCAGCTGTTATATATGACCATATGCTTCTCTTTGACTGATTATTAAGAAGTATATATGCTATTGCCGCTACTCCTGCAGCAGAAACAAGTACGAAAATCACCCTAATCAAAGCAGGCAAAATGCCAAAAACTACTCCAATAACTGGAATCTCACTAAGCAAACCAAATATCAGCCCCACCACCGCATTTACTATTCCCATAAAAAGTGGCAATGCCAATACCAAAGCGGCTAAAAGCTCCATATTCTCTAAAGTCAGGTAATCTCGCCAATTGTTGCGCACATCCTCTGCGCGCTTACCAGCTTGTTCAAAGCTTTTTGAAACAGCTTGATTGCCACTTTTTATTTCATCTTTGAAATCGTTAACTGCCTCATCAATTCCATTTCCAATGGACTCACCAGCATCGTCAATCATATTGCCTAAAGTAGGCTTGTTGCCTTCCGGCTGTTCTCCACCGCAATATCGGCAAAACTTGCTGTTATCACTTATCTCTTTTCCACAATGCACACAAAACATAGGATCCCTCCATTTATATTAAATTATTACGAAATAAAAAGTACCAAACACATAAGACTAAACATATAATTAAAAAGATTATTTCGACTAAGGAAAACTCTTCCTGTCCTGTTTTAATATACTTAAATGCTCTTACTAATAGAAACATGGCAATAAAAGGACACACCGTCAATGATAAAGCATTATATCCCATTGCTTCTAAGAATTTTCCTTGAGCAATTGATGACAGCGCATGTGTCATGCCACACCCTGGGCAAAGCATTCCGGTAATTGAACGAAATATACACGGAATAACTATACCTGTTTTTGTAAAAGCATATATATATACAATGATTCCTGCCGCCAGTCCGATTATTACAGCTATGGTTTTAATAATTCTATTTTGACCACTTATCAATCGCATTATCTCCCTGTTTCTGCAAATCATCTATCATGGTTCCCAACTCGTTTATTGCCATGATAGTATCTTCCCAAGGCATAACTTCAGCAAATCCAGAATAATCATCTCCAGTCTTGCGCAAAAACATTGCTTTCTGACACCCTATTACTACGGCCCCTCGCGCACCATTTGTTTTTATCTTGATGACGAGATTAGGAACAAAACAAACAATTATCATATCCATTAAAACTATCAACGAGGATATAACTAATAAAAATAACATAAATCCATTTCCATCCGCTGCAAAATAAGCAAGAGCAAAAAAAGCACTCGCAAGCATGGCAGAAAAATACTTTAACCAAAATCTTTTATAGACTATAAATGTTGGTAACAGGCACAATAACCCCATTATCAACCCAATTGCTGTCGTTCCTGCATTACCAGTTGTCGATAGCACTGCAATAGAAAGGTACATCGCTAATGTCTCTAATAAAATGCATCCAAAAAAGCTCAAAAAACTGAACTTATAATCTTTATGCATCTCTATTCCGCCAATTTCATTAAGATCGAACTGATGCTCCTGAAGGATGTTACCTGTAAGTGATGTCCCTGCCGCTCTGAAAAGGACACGTCTATTGGTAACCATTAAACGTCCTTCAGCTTTCATGAATTTTAATCTAGTTCTTAATTTTGCAATATTATACTGCTTAACAATAATTTCATTTTCTTCTGGTTCTATACAATCAGGTACAATGGGAATATTGTGTTCAAAAGGGTCGTTATGAGTACTATTGGGTTCACTCATACCAGACTGGTCTCTTATAGAAGTTATAAAACTGCTAAATGATGTGAAATTCAGATTAAACCTGGGTATTAAAAAAGGATCTCTTGCTGACTGTTGATATGCCTGCTGATATTGGGGATTAGGTATATTAGCTGAAACATTCGTATTGCCCACATTATTTACAGGTGCAGAATTCCCAATAGCCTGTTGAAAAGCATCACAATCGCACTGTCCGTTTACCAACTCTTTACCGCAAAACCTACAAAATGCCATTTTCTAATCCTCCTACTTTCTGCGTTCTCTTTCTTTCTGAAGCATCTGCACGTTATCTTTTTCTACATCATTAAACATATCCATGGTAAAATCACCCGATTTCACTGTTCCGTCATACCACTCAAACTGAGAATAATATGCTTTAAGTTCTTCGTCGTTAAAGATATATCCATGCCTTGCATATAATTCATTTATTGCATATCTCAAATCTTCGTCAGACAGTTCTTTGGCCTCTGATTCATCCAAAACTCGCTCTGAGCTATCTGGGAATATCACTCCAGATTCACTTATTTCTTCCTCTTCTTCGACTTCCTCAACTGTCTCTGAAACCATTATAGAAGCATCGACATTATCCTCGTGGTTGTAATTCTCTAGATTGTACGTCACTACAGCTTTATATAATTCCTCTAAAGTTGGGTATCCGTAATAATACCAGCTTTTTGTTCCAAACCAACCGCTGCTAATACCTGAGTTTATTTCGAATCTATTATTTGGCGTATCATAGCGCGTAATATCTACAGTATTCACTCCCGAAGTGTTAACCAAAAGATTCCCATACGAAATAAACCAGTAAAACTCGTTGTTTCCGTTATATGACTTTCCTTTATCAGAATAACTGTTTTTTACATTCACTTTGTATACCATATACAAGGTGTTATAGTTTCCCCAATAATTGTCTGTACTCTTATTTGTTAATAGATAATTACCTATATATGTAAATCCTTTAAGTTTCTCTTCAGGCGATTTCCAATTCTTAGCTACGTATGCGTTGTACACGTCCTCAGCTTGTTTACACATCTGTTCAATACAATCAGAAGAAATCTCGCTTGTCTTTGTAACGTAAGAGTCAAGTCCATCTACTATATATTCCTTAGAAAGAGAGGCAGGAATCACTCCAAAATTGGATATGCAGTATTCAATCGGATCACCATGATACAATGTGCACGTCAATGTAACCTTCTCACCATTAGATAACCCATTTCTATTATCCAATTCATACCTAAATTCGCGAGCTGCTGCAGCTTTAGGCTCTCCTGTCACTTCTGCCTTTCCATCAGGTGATATACCACTGAAAATTATTTCTATCCCGTCAAAAGGATCAAATGTTTCCGCTTCCTCTAAACCTTCAACAGTATATTCTTCATCTGTATATTTAAGCTTATAACCATATTGTTCTAATACATATTCGTCATCACATTTCCAGGTAAATGATATCTGATCTCCATTACTTAAGCCGTCCTGCTTATTCAATTCTCCACCTACACATTTTGAAAGTAACTTTCCGGATGCCGATGAAGTATCAAAAGATTCTAAAAGGTTATCATAATAATCCTCCTCGTTTTTCTTCTTGTTCAGGCTCTTTGTGTTCCTTTTTTCAATTGCTGATAGCTTCTTTTCATAGTCATGCTCAAACTTCTCTTCATCAAAAGTAACTACCGCTTTTCCAACAGTGTCGTAACCCTCAAAAGATACGGTCAGATATTTATTTAAATTGATGGCTGGCTTAATAAATGTTGACGCAAGACCTATAATCAAACATAATCCCAGAGCACTGGCAACAACAATTGCAAGTATTTTGTTTCTCTTTTTAATCTTAGCCAAATCTTCTTCACTAAGAGGCTTTTGAGTATTATTCGGTTGCTGTACCACTGGTGTTGATGTTGTAGCTGAGTATTGTGGTTTTGGAGTATTTGTTACCTGCTTGGGTTCAATATGAACTGGTGAAGGAGAAACATCCTCCTGTAATGCCCCACATTCAGGACAAAATTTACTATCATCTGGAATTGGCTTTCCACAACTTTGGCAAAACATGTATAATTCCTCCTTTAATCTGAAGTACCAAAATATTCATCTAATCCATTAGCAATGCCTTCAGCAATTCTTAACTGATATTCGTCTGTAGCCATAAGCGCATCTTCATTAGGATTTGTCATATATCCCATTTCAACTATGGTCACCGGTACTGTACACCAGTTTATACCACTCATTGAATCAGTCTCCCAAACATATTCTTTTTTACATCCTGTTGATTCACAAAGATTATCTAACACAGCCTGCGATAGTCGTTTACTTTCAGATGCTAATTGTCCATTATAAGGGTTTGACGGCGTTTGACATATTGTCATCGCCCCATGAACCGATGTATTGTCCGAGCCATTTGCATGTATTCGCACAAACGCATCTGCATTTGCCTCATTAGCTATAGCAGCCCTCTCGCTATTACTAATATTCACATCATGTGTAGTTCGCACCATAATGACTTCATATCCGCGTTTTTCTAATTCTTGTTGTAATTTGAGAGATACCATCAAAGTAAGCTCATATTCAGCAAGTCCGCTTGTCTGACCTCTCGTCCCAGATGAAACTTTCGCTTTTGTCTCAGAAGCACCTGGTCCAATTGGCTCTTTCTCGTTATTACCATTGGCTTGATGTCCTGCATCTATAACAACCAAAAAACCTGTAGGCAGTTCTTCCTCACTAACAAAATACTGCTTTGACACAAAATATTCATTTCCATCAATAACAATTTTGTACCAATCGCCATCTTCTCCTACAACATCCACAGATTCCCTCTTGGAAAGTTTTTTGTATACTTCCGAATTCAAATCAGGTAAAACCCGAACATTGACTTGATCAGTAGCATACATTTTACATGGAACAATCTCTTCGGTTGTGGTTTCTTCCAAAGTTGCTTCTGCTGCTGCAACTTCTTCATCTTTTGAATCTGAAGTCTGCACTACTGCTGAGACATCAGATTCTGGAATCTTTTCAAATATACTATTTGAAACTAATGTTTCATCATTCTTTTCACCATCATCTCTATCATTATTTCCACAACCACAATTTGCTAATAACAAGATTAAACACAATAGTATTAATATCTTTTGTTTTTTTAAACTATGCCTCATTACTCCTCCATTTCGTCATATTGATATTTTAATCCTTTATTCGTTGTTATTGCTATTGCGTTAACATAGTTTATACAATTTTAATCGTTCATACATTTTTGCTAAATCTTACCAGTATTGCAAATATGATTTTAATTGGATATTTTTCATCAAGAGCATTATTTATCACATATTTTTAATGTCCAAAACCACAGAGAATCTCTTAAAAAATCATTAAAAGTTTCTAGCTCTCATTTCTCTTTTTACACATAATAACGCCGAGCATGTACTTTTTTGGGTACACACCCGGCGTAAATAAATCATTATAGTAATAACTCAAAAATGACTTCTTACTCACCCAAAATATGGATGGGAAACTCCTTCATATCGTCCAATCTAAGGAATATCAATCCGTTATTAAGATCGTCCTGATATCCCATGGAACATCCTCCGTCAATATCAATCAAATTCCCTTTTTTATGTGATTCCAGGCGATCGTAATCTTCTTCTACCTCAAACCATTTCCTTACGCGTTGAACCGGGACATGTCCAGTAATAAACGTATAGTCATAGTCTCCGTAGATATTGATTCCCTTAGTCTTGAAATCGTCACGGTAAATGGATGTCCAAACTATGCTCCATATGTCCTGATGACACATGGTATTAAACTTTTTGTCTTCCAGTCCCTGCTTATAGTACGAATGAGTGAGACAAAACTTTTTCCCAGCAATCTCTAGTGTCTTCATGACATATCGATTATTAAGCCACCTAAGTATTGATGTTCTCTTGGCTTTAAGAAGCTTTTTATACTGATTATAGGTTGCATCTCCGCCATTGTAATATAGCCAAAGCTCAGCATCTTCGCCATCACATTTCTTATCGCCCTTAGGGTCTACCGAGTTAAGCATCATTAACTCGTGATTACCAATAATCAGATCCATATTTGACTCAGCCTTTATCATTTCAAGAAGCTTGATACCATCAGGACCTCTGTCAATCGCATCGCCAATTACGTATAGGCTATCAGCAGGTGAGAAATCAATCGCTTTAAGCCCTGCCAAAAATGTATTTAGTTGTCCATGAATATCTGCTACTGCATAAGTTGCCATAAAAAATAGTTTAATCTTCTCCAGGACAAAATATGTCCACTGTTCTGTTTTACGAAAGCTCTTTTACCTTACTAATGCCTCTTCCAATTCAAGGGCCTCGTAGATTTTGTCAACGTCATATTGTGGAGAATAGTCTTTGGCAACATCGCAAATATGCTTCACAACAACCATATCTTCCTCTAACTCTTCAGCAATTATCTCTGGATTTTTTCCTTTGGCGAGTTTCTTACATACAAGTGAAATTAGATATCTGTCGGCTCCTTTCTCAATTCCTTTCTCTATTCCTATGTTTTCAGCTTCTTTAAGATCATCCGCCATTAATTCTCTTAATGCTTCGCACATGTTATCATCTCCTCTCAACCTGCTGTACAATTCTCTGTTCGCCTTAGCGCTTATCTGAAGAACTGCATCTGCATTTCTCTTATCACCAGGTTCTTTAAGTCTGCTTGCTTCTTGAATAAAGCTCCTAACCTTGTCCTCATTTGCATTTTGCAACATAACTGAGAGAGCAATCAGCTCTTTGTCTTCAATTTCGCTTATTACAATGATTCTTATTGGTATCTCTATCAATCCATTTATTAGGTATACACCTGGAGAATCCTGCGTAATATCTTTATTCTCTTTTCTAAGAATCCCAAAAAGCTTTTTTGGCTTTCTGGCTCTAAATATGGAAATCGTAATATCTGAGATTTTTATCTCGTCAACATTATCTCCAAAACTTTTGTAAAGAGACGCGTAACCTATCTCCTTCCACAACACATCAATATTCAGATCGTCGTTTGGATTCTTGTACTCAATTATATTATGCCCTAGGAAGCCTCTTCCTATAGCATTATCAACAATCACATCAGGATGCTTCTTGATAATAATAAAATCAATCCTTAATGGTTCCCGTGACAGGTAGTGTTCCCTGTCAATTTCAATATCCTGAGAATATTTTCTAAGGCTAAACCTAAGTCCGCCTTCAAATCCCGAATGCCAATCCAGCCGCTCTTTCTTATCTGGATTATTTGGCTTATCACTCATTAAAAGTATAGCACCTCCCTTTTTCATCAACAATAAACTATAGCTATCAATATTATTTGGAAATCTGACTGAGCCATGAATTGTTTCCGACACTCGCGAGGCGCCAAAAGCTTCAGTCATTGCCAAAACGGCAGATGAATATATCCAACGAAGTATAAACTACCACAAGCTCTTTTGCCTGTAAATAGCTTTTCTGTAATCTTAAACAAATCTTAAGAATTAAACGTTCTTTCACACAAAATCAATGCCGGAAACCACTCACTGATTCCGCAAAAAAACAAAGTCATGTCGATGACCATTCATACTGTATATTAACAATAATAATACCGAGTGCCACCAACAGTAACGCTACCAGCCCTTTGATTGAAAAAGCTTCCCTGTTTTCTCCAAGGAATATGGCGGATAAAAGCACTCCCATTACTGGATTAATAAATCCGAATATCGATACCCTACTAACCGGGTTATATTTGAGAAGTACTCCCCACAATGTATATGCTCCTGCGGATATGAAGCCCATATAGATGAGGTTATATATACAGGAAGAACTGTAGAATACAAGCTTGCCTCCCATAATTATTCCAATCACAAACAGGACAAATCCACCTAGCATAAACTGGTATCCGCTTAGAGTCACGGGATTTTCATATTTAGAGAAGATCTTTATACAACAGGAAGAAAAAGCGTAGAATATTGCAGCCATCAGCATTGCACCTTCGCCATTAAAAGACACGGCACCTCCAGCGATCAACGCATTAGCCCCTCCAAGAATCATGATAATTCCTGCAAATCCCACTACACATCCTATAAGCTTACGTGGCGTCAGTTTCTCAAGGCGAAATATGACTGCAGCAATTATTATTGCCATAAAGTTCCCGGAGGCGTTAATTATTGATCCCCTCACTCCGCTTATATACGCAAGTGACATGAAAAAGAAATAGTACTGCCCTATTGTTTGCAGAAGAGATAAAACAGCTATATATTTTACGGAACCACGCTTTGGAAGCAGGATTTTTTGTGCCATAACAGAGCCAAATATAATTGTCATTGCACCTGCAAGAATAAACCTTGCTCCTGCAAGTGTTATTCTTGATGCAGTATCATCTGCGGGAATATGAAATAATTCATATGCAATTTTTATAGCAGGCGATGCGCTTCCCCATAGCACACAACACAGTAAAGCTGTGGCAAATGTTATCGGGAGATACGCCCAGATGGATTTTTTTTGATTGTTCATTTCAGTTTGATTCATTACTATTATTGCAGCGCTATCTCAACACATTCTTTGATACTTGCGATTTCATATTCGGCATGAAGTCCTTGTGGAAGAACTTTTTTATCCGGATTGACCCAACAGACATCAATCCCAGCATTATTTGCTCCGTGTATATCGCTTTCAATCCCATCACCTACCATAAGAGCTTCATTAGCATGAACATTTATGCTGGAAAGGGCAATCCTGAATATCTCAGGATCTGGTTTTGCTATCCCGACTTCTTCTGAGATCACTATGCTTGTTGCATATTTTTTGATTGGGGAATGCTCAAATCTGGCTCTTTGAATTGCGGCGATACCATTGGTAACGATGACGACAGGAAGTTTTTGGGATATCTGTCGGAGTGTCTCCTCCGCATCTGGCAGAAGAATGCTCTGCTGTCCCAGAAGGACCGCAAATCGTTCTGCGGCTTCCTTGCAGTCTTCTGAAATTGCATACTGCTCAAAGAATCTTTCAAACCGCTTATATTTTACTTGATTTTGGGTCATCTCTCCTTTTTCAAGTGCCCTCCAGCACTGAAGGTTGATCTCTTCGTACTGGTCATATCTATCTGGATGGAAATATTCATATTCATCTAACAAAAGCGCAATTGCATTCCGGTTGCAAGTCTGAAAATCCATCAGGGTATCATCATTGTCAAACAAAACTGCTTTATACTTCATTGCTTAGCTCCTTTATAGAGAATGTGAAAACAAAAAAACCCAGAACACATTGTTCTGAGCTTCCGGGTTGGGCTGTTATTAAAAACAGAATACCTCGTAGCGGAATCGAACCGCTGATTCTGCCGTGAGAGGGCAGCGTCTTAACCGCTTGACCAACGAGGCATTTTTGTCTGCCGTATTTCGGCGACTTGTTTATATTATTACAAATCGAAATAAAATGCAAGCACTTTTTTTAAAAATTTTTAAGTTTTTTAAAAAGCCTACTCTTTCATGAAGAAATCGTACACTCTCTGCCTGTAATCAGGGGCAGTATCAAAAGCCGCATGACCGAATCCAATATACATATAGAGCTCGAAATCTGATCTGTAGTCCAGATTCTCAGCAATCTCCATAGTGGCATCGCTGTCCAGAACAGGATCCTCAAAGACGCCAAGAGCAAGTACAGGACAATTGATCTTCTTGAGGTCATCTGTCACATTGTAATTCCTGATCGCCTTGGCAAGAATCACGAACTTCTCCATTTCTTCATCAGTCACAGACTTTGCGACTTCATCAAAGAAGTCCTTGAACTGCTCATAAACTGCCGGCGGGTAGATCTCTTTTCCATAAGCCTGATAAAGGGCATGGCTATCCCGTTTCTCTGCCAGCTCGATCCATTCATCGATAACTGCGATCTGCTCGTCGTGTACACGCGGTGAAGTAGAGCCAAGGGCAAGCTTCTTAACCAGTTCCGGATACCTGATGGCCATAACCAGCGCGATCATTCCGCCCTGGGAAGCGCCAAAAAGATATACATCCTCAAGGCCCAGTTCCTTCATGACAGCTGCTGTATCATCCGCCATGTCATAAATGGAATAGTCCTCCGGAATGCTCTTTCTCCTGTCAAAGACATAGATCGTAAACTCCCTGAAGGAACCGCCATAGCTCTCTTCCACCGCCTTCGCAACCTTCATTATGCTCTGGATTCCAAGTCCGGGCAGAATAACAAACTTCTTTTCTCCGTCGCCGAAGTAGAAATAATCCATTTCAAATCCATTGATCTTTGCGGTACCTGTATTAGCCATGTTCTTGTCCTTCCTATGTCAAAAGACATCGAGACGCAAATCCACATTAACCACCAATAATATGATATCAGTTAACATGTCACATTACTATCACAAAAAGAGCCGCAACCCTTTATTTAAAGAGTCACGGCTCTGCATCGTTTAGAAATATTTAGAACAATCCATCCAGGTAAATGAATCCTGCATATCCGTTCTTATCAAGAAGTTTAACTGTGTCAGTTCCCTTCGGGATGGTAAAGGTCTTTTCCGCACCCTTGTGTCCCTTATCAAGATAATGAACTTCAAGAGTTACGTCAGGTCTGTCGGCCATTGCCCTCAGAACCATCTCGTGGAAGGATATCCAGAGAGCTGTCTCAACCTTTACTGTCTCGCCCTGCTTAGCATTCTTGATCTTCTCAGCAGTGTTCTTGTTGAAGAGGTAATATGCTGTAACAGGAACTCTGTAGAGAACATCTCCACAATTGCTGCAGATATAAGTCATCTCTCCATCCTTAGTTTCAGAGCCCTGAACCTCTGTCCATACGTAGGTATGGTGAGTGCATCCGGATGTCTCGCGGCCTCTCCACTTTGCTACAAGTGTCATGCTGTGTGTAACAGGTTTTCTGAGGTCGTAAATGTTTCCATCGATGCTCCAGCCAAGGAACTCATCTCCATCCACGTAAGGATTGGCAGGTACAGGAACAAGATCGCCAAAGGAAACATTTACAGGTGAATAAACAATACCATCAACTCCGCTGTCGAAGCTTACTGTGAGATATGGGCCCTCGCCTACAGTTACAACGATGTCAGCGCTTGCAAAATGGTTTTCATCTGCAGCATTTCTGATCAAATAAACTCCGGGAGATACATACTCTTCTGCGTTGTAAGCAATCTTATAAGTTCCATCTCCATCAATCTTACGGTATTCCATGGTTCTTGGTGAAAGACCCTTGATTATTCCATCCCATGTATTCCTGGTTGATGTGACTTCAGTAGTGATCTTGCTGGCATCAGGAGCAGCCTGAACTGCCTTGTCAATGTAGACTTTCTTCTGTCCCTTTACTGCAACAGATTCATCGCTGTTAAGTACTACATAGTAATAAACGGTATGCTCACCAGCAACAGCCGGGAGGTTCTTGAGTGTCGTTGAACCATATGTCTTATAGTACGCTGTGATATCGCCTTCAGCAGGCTGCTTACCCTCGGTACCTACAAGCTCATATGTGGTGCTGTAGTAGATTGTTGCACCATCATTAGGAGTTGCGGTAACTTCGATATTGTAACCGGTGTAGGCCTGGGTCGCAGTTGCATCAACGAATACTCCGTATTTATCTTTGGCTGTTACCGAAAGCTCTTTTGCAGTAACTGTGTATGTGCCTGCTATCTGTCTGCTTGCATCCAAGGAGTAATTTGGATTATTGACTCTGCACTCACTAAATGATATCGGATAAGTTCCTGCAGTCTGAGGATCAGCGGTTGTTGTAAGCGTTGCTGTAACAGCAGCTGCGGCATCATCTCCAGTCTCTATACCACTTACCACATAGTTCAGTGTTCCAAGCTGTGCACCTACAGGAGTTGCCACATCATCAGCTGCAACAGTCAAAGGCTTGGGTGATATTGTCACACTGACAGGTCCTGTTATTTCACTTGAACCTGTGAGTCTGTAGTAAACATCATATGTTCCTGCATCCTTAGCTACAGGTACCTTACTTGAATCCCATGCGCCATCCGCGCCAAGTCTGTACTCTACTGTTCCGGCAGGATTGTATGCCATTGAAACAAGCGACTGCTCTTTGCCGTTATATACAAGTCCTGACACTGCTGCAGGATCTGTAGTTGTATCAGATGTGACATTTACGATTGCTGTAGCGCCTTCACCCTGATTGATTGCAAAACCATATATTACATTTCCATTTACCTTTGGGAGAGAATCAACTCTTACTTCTGTTGGTGTATTAGCCAGAAGCTCTAAAGTCTTAACTGTCTCTCCATCCGGAGTCTGATAGACATTTACCAGATATTTCTCATTCTGAGATGCATGATCACTCTCAGCATAGAGTCTCCAACCCACAATTTCTCCGCCATTTCCAGTCTGGTATAACGGCTCAACAACAAAGTTCCTTGGAGCTCCAAATCTCCAGATATTGCTGTCGCCCTCTACAGTCAGATAGCCATTATAGACTACGGTTGACTTATTAGCAGAGTTATCTACGAACAAAGCTTCACCGGATCCTGAATTAGAAAGGACAACACTTCTTACCACTGAACCGGTATTTGTCATCTGATTAAAATTGACAATCTCTCCAACAGCAATATTACCGGAGTTATTAATGGTGCCATCATTCGAAAATACCATCTCATCATGAACTGCTTCTGTAATAGTGCCGGTACGTCCATTGTTTACGATTTCAATATTGGCAGTAACAATCCTTCCTGCATTGTTAAGTGTTGCCTGAGCATCATTTATCAGCGAACTTGGCATTGTATATCCAAGCTGAACGCGCTTTTCAGTTGTAAGCGGATCATATGTCAGCTGCAGAGGAATTATTGCCTCGCTTACAGGGCACATATAAATAACACCATCTGCTGTGTTATCTATTATTCCATAGTTGCCAACGTATCCTGGGCTAAGAACAATATCACCGCTGTTAATGATCTTGGCATTTCGGTTATATGTATACCCTTGGTCGCCATTATCTTTTATACCATTCTCAATATGTCCCACAGAGGAACCATCCTGAGTAACATCATCCTTCCATGCAATCTGGATTCCCTTGTGGTATGTGTAGATTCCCTTATCAGGGTCTTTTGAGCTGATGGTTTCAGCATATCTTCCTCTGTTGTCAATAGTTCCCATGTTATAGAAAGCACCATTGATAACGAGAGCACCGGAGTTTACTAAAGTTCCGTCCGGCAGGATGTTAAATACAGCTTCCTGCATATCACGATTTACAGGTGCTGTTGGATCTATAGGCTTTCCTTCCTTACCCTCGATGGTGATGATTCCGCGATTCTCAATTATTCCGCCGGCTTCAATAGTGATAACACCACTATTAAGAGTTGTTGCAGGAGTCTCGCCAGCAGGTGTTGATGCAGCGTCATACTCAATCTCAAGCTGACATGTATCTGCAATGATGAACTTACCACCATTCTTGATAACCATTGAAGCATTGTTACCAACTGCAAGCTCAGCACCTGTTGTCTGGAATGAATCCATCAGCTCCATACTTCCGTTGGCAACTGTAAGCCCCGCTGCTCCTGTTGAATTGTGGTTAGCGATCTGAATATCAAAGCTGTTAACATCCAGCAAAAGATTTCTTCCCTCAACGCTGAGTCCTTCAAGAATAGGAACCTCGCAGATGAGCTTGATAGGTCTGCGCTCAGCAAAAATAGGTGAACCCATTGCTTTAGCGAGTGACCAGAACTTCTGCGTTCCTTCGTTAGGATTAACGGGACCATCAAGAATTGATATCTCGATGTCGCTGCCCTTAATGGTGTAGTTAGTGTAGCCCTGTCCGGCAGCCTTCTTCTCATCTGTATAGTACTTGGTCATGTAGTAGTCGCCATAGGTTGGCCACTTGTTTGCATCAGGAGATGCTGCGGTTGCATCAAAAGCAACGCCCGGAAGGTAATCGCCCTCATTATCAACATACATCTCAAGAGGGAAATCTGCCTGGAACTGAGCTGTTGTGCTTCCTGTATCAGCTCCTGCTACCAGAAGACCTGATGAGTACATAATAACGTCGATGTAAGGAACACCGGTGCTATCATCAACAAATACGCTCTTGTCTGCAAGATCCAGCACACCAACCTGTGTTCCGGCTGAAGCAAAGGTTTCACCTGCAGCACTGTTTCTGTATTTCTCAGGCTGGAATGGTACAACCATCAGAGCCTTATTGTTCTTTTGTCTGAAGTGAAGATATCTGCCAACAGATCCTGCCTGATATGCATCAAAGAACTTGCTGATATCAACTCTGACAATATAGTAGGTTCCGTCAAAGCCTGACATCTTCTTATGTGTTCCACCTGCGCCGTTGAGGTTCTGCTCCTCAGTTATGGTGTAACGGAAATACTTATAAGGAACCGTTGTATTGGCTGCATTTGTATCTCCTGCGAATTCACAGGGAGCAACCTTCCACTCAAAAGGAGACGCAGCTCCCATGATGATGGCCGGTTTCTTATCTGTTGGTTCATTGGCCACTGTGGCATTATTGACCTCAGTAATGCCGATGGTTCCTGTTCCCCCCACCTCAGCAGTTACCTTATACACGCCGGCTGTGCCGTAGGATTCCTCCTGAAGCGTATAAGCTCCTGCCATAGCCTTTACCGGCCATAAAAAAAGCGCCATCATAAAGGCACCTAAAAGTGCCGTCACGATCACGCATAGTCTGCCCGGTGACATTGAAATAACACCCCTCTTGTTCATACACTTGTCCTCCAAAATGCCAGGTTTAAGAATAACCAGAATGTTTGCATCTACCAATTATTGTATAATATATTGACGTTTAACTCAATATATAGTACTTTTTTATTTGATTTTTGGTGCGTTTTTTATTGTATACTAGAATATGTAAAAAGAGTTTTTCTTACGAAGGGAGTATATTATGAAAAAAAAATTAGCGATGCTGATTTTGGCAACAGCCATAACCCTCAGCGGATGCGGAAGCGCAGCTTCGGTAGATGAGCCTGCAACACAGCAGCAGGAACAGCCCGCTACCGAAAGCAGCACTACCGATCAGGCCCAGACTGCTTCCACAGAATCAGCGCCGGCACAGGATGCCACAGAAGCAGAAGCCGTTTCTGAAGACGTACCATCTTCTGCAATCTTCAAAGAAGTTACCCGTTATTATAATAAGTACTACGAAGGAGACCTCAAGGAAGATCAGGACGGAAACAACATCTATTATAAAGACCTGTTCGAAGGTAGCGCCCAGGCAGTTATGCTAATCGACGCCTGTAAGCCTCTTTACCCTGCTCTTTATGATGCACTGCACGAAAACGCTGTATCCATTCTGAAAACAGCCGATAAAACCGCCGATGAATTTGCCTCCACCGCCGCAGAAGATCTGGAGGCGTCAGTAAAAGACGGCTATCCATTCATTGGTCCTTACTCAGATGTACGCCAGGTGTCCATAGCCCGATTTGACGATCAGGTCTTTTCCGCATTTGACAACTTCTACAGCTTTATGGGTGGCGCCCACGGAATCTACGGCCTTACCGGTTACACCTATGACACTCAGACAGGAGTTCTTTTAAACCTTGCTGACGTATTGACCCTCACTGAAGAAGAGCTTGATCCCATCCTCAAGAAGAAGATTGAAGAATCTGCCGTTGAAAAGGATGATTTCATGGATCTTGATGAATCATTATCTCACTATAAGTTCTTCCCCAAGGAGAATGATCCGGACGACTATGAGAACTACGAATACGCTTACGACTGGTACCTTGCTCACGATGGCATCCACTTCTATTTCGGGCCTTACGAGATCGCAGCCTATGCCATCGGCGCAACTGAAGTAGTGATCGGCTACGACGAGCTCAAGGGTCAGATCAATGAGAAGTATGTTCCAAACAGCTCCAAGGGATATATCGTTAAAGAAGAGCTCACGATAACATCATCAGAGTGGGACGATGACACCTCAGATCTTCACCTTGTGTACGAGAAGGAAGATCCTGATGCCGATACGACAGATGGTGCCACATGCAAGTCTCTTGCTCTTAAGTTAAAAGACAAATCGGCTAAGGTTGACCTTTACTTCGATTACAACTATAACTCCTCCACCATCACTCCTTACAAAGTGGTTACAGATGACGGAAAAGAATACCACTATGTATTAGTACATGAGTTTAATGACTACCTGTCTCTTCTGGTGTTTGAAGTTACCAATGATGATGTCTGGCTTTTAGGACAGGAAGGCTTCCATTATGTATACTCAGATGTAAACACTGACCTGGACGGCGAGTTTGTTCTTACCGATCCAAACAACATGTATCTTGGCCAGACCGGTGATGCTTTCGGCACCTACACCTGCTACGCAAGCTACAAGGTTGGCGACGACGGAATGCCTGTTCTTCAGGATAAAGAGTTCGTTCTCAGCTGGTGCTCACAGAACGCCAAGTCCAAGAAGGACCTTGAGGTTACAGTTGTAGATAAGGACGGCAACGAGCTGTCAAAAGAGACTCTTCCGGCCGGAACACACTTAGTACCATTAAAGACAGACAGCAAAAGCTACATGGACTTTAAGCTCGATGACGGAAGATTCATCAGAATCAACTACACCAGCATGACATATCCTGTACAGATAGATGGCGTCGATATTGATGACCTCTTCGACGGACTGGAATATGCGGGATGATTTCATTTTAATAAGAATACGAAAGGGACGGGTCATTTCTGATCCGTCCCTTTCTATATATTTGATAAGTGTTTGATAGTTAGCGGGTTTAGCTTGCTTTTCTGTCTGAGTCAGAATCTGCCTTTACCTTGATGTTCTTTTTTCTCATGTACTCTTCAACAGATACTCCGGCGATTGCTGCAAGGATGATGAGGATCCAGTATGGGAAGCTCTTCTCCTGCTGCATAGGTGTTGCAGCCTTAGCAGTCTCTTCGTCAGCGATGTTAGTCTCTGTCTCAACTGTTGTGGTCTCCTTCTTCTCCTCAACCTTGTTTGAATCCTGAGATTCTGTCTGGTTAGCAGAAGCGTCTGAACCATTGTTGTCGCTTGAAGCGCTTGCAACAAGTGTTGTGCTGTCGTTTGCATCTGAAGACTTTGTCTCAGTTGTGCTTGCATCAGCTGTCTTTGTATCTGCAGTCTTTGAATCTGCTGTCTTTGCATTTGCTGCGCTTGCTGTAGCTGTGCTGCTTGTAGATGGTCTGTTAGCACCAAGTACCTGACCAACCTGTGCTCCAGCTGCAGTGTTTCCAACACCAGCTGAAATAATTGCCTCGATTGCATTAAGAGCGTTCTGTGTAACCGTTGAGATTACATTTGTTGTTGCATCATCAGAATCGTTTGCGTTAACAAGTGTTCCGGCTTCTGAAACCTCTGTCTGCTCTGCTGCCTGCTGAGCCATATCGGTTACTACAGTTGTTGTCTCTGTATTAACAGCCTGATTTGAAGACTCCTGCGCAGAATTCTGTGTTGAATTCTGAGTAGTATTCTGTGTTGTGCTCTGTGTTGTTTCCTGAGCATTATTCTGTGCAGACTCCTGAGCAGCGTTCTGTGATGTTTCCGGAGAAGCATTCTGTGCTGTTTCCTGAATGCTGTTCTGAGCCTCGCTCTGTGCTGTCTCCTGAACTGCATCCTGTCCAGCGTTCTGAATAATATCCTGAACGGTATTCTGTGCTGTTTCCTGAGTGCTGTTCTGAGCCTCGTTCTGCTCAGACTCGTTTGATGTCTGCTCCTGTGCAGGCTGTGCTGCAGGATCCTGTGTAGGCTGATTTGATGCCTGCTCCTGTGAAGGTTGCGTTGCTGGCTCCTGTGTAGGCACATTAGATGCCTGCTCCTGTGAAGGCTGTGTTGCAGGATCCTGTGTAGGCTGATTTGATGTCTGCTCCTGTGAAGGCTGTGCTGCAGGATCCGATGGAGTTGTCTCTGAACCTTCATTTGCCTCTGTGTTTGTAGAGGCAGCCTTCATAAGCTCCTCTTTCTTTTGTTCAAGAGTTGTCTTGGCCCCGGCAAGCTCAGTAACTGTTTCGTTCAGATTCTTTTCTGCTTCTTCAAGGTCCTTCTGAGCCTTTGTGTACTGTACATTGAGCTCAGCAAGATTAGCTAAAACAGCTGCGTTATACTTAGTCACACCACTCTTAAGAGACTCGATTTTGCTCTTAAGCTCTTCAAGTTTGGTCTGAGCATTCTCCACCTTAGTTACAGCATCTGCTGCCTTACCCTGTAGATTTTCATAAGCCCTGAGTGCATCATTGTAGTGGGCACTTGCCGACGCAACATCATTAAGAAGCGCTTCTCTCTCACCTTTCTTTGTATCAAGAATGCCCTGCTTTGAAGTAACATCAGATTCTTTGGAAGCAGCAACTAGCTTTGCAGCTCCGACCTTATCATCGGCGTTCTTCTTAGCTGTATTTGCATTATTGAAAGCTGTCGTTGCATTTGATGCCGCACTCTCAGCTGCCAGCTTTGTTGCTGCAACTGCATCATTATATTTACCAGCATTAGTTACAGCCTGATCTGCGGCAGTCTTGGCCGCACTAGCCTTGGTTACTGCAGTGTCTGCTTCATTCTTAGCATTAAGTGCATTCTGTTTTGCAGCATCTGCTAAATCCTTTTCTTTTGACTTCTTGTTGTAATCCTCAGTAGCACGCTCAAGAGCTTTTTCTGCTGCCTTTAACTGCTCTGCACTAGCTGAAGTGTTGGCTCTTACCTCTTCCAGTGCTTTTTTGGCATTTTCTTGTGCTTCAAAAGCTTCTTTAAGAGCATTTCCAGCTGCTGTCTGATTCTGCACTGCATTATTATATGCTGAATTTGCTGCAGTCTGAGCACTCTTTGCACTATTGAGTTTAGCAGCTGCTTCTACTGCATCTGACTTTGCATTTTCATACGCAGTCTGAGCAGCAGTGTTTGCTGCATCAGCTAAACAGAGAGCTGTCTGAGCTGTAGCCTGTGAATTCTGTGCATTAGTAAGTGCTGTACCAGCATTTGTAGCGTTTACTTTAGCTTCTTCAAGTGCTGTACCAGCATCTGAAAGAGTTGTTGATACATGAGTAAGAGCATTATCAGCCTTATCATATGTATCCTGTGTCAGCCCTGCAATCAATCCCTTTGAAGTGTCGAATGTATTCTTGGCACCATCATATTCTCCCTTTGTAGAATTCTTAAGGTCAAGTGCCGTCTTAGCCTGTTCAGCTGCCGTCTTAGCTGAATTTGCATTAGCAAGAGTCGTAACAGCACTATCGTATGAAGCTTTTGTTGCATCGTATGCAGCCTGTTTTAGCACTACACTTTCAGTCTTGGCATTGTGCTTAGCCAGATCGGTATCATAAGTAGTCTCTCTGTTGGTAAGCTCAGAGCTGTCAGTTTTGTAGTTTGTCTTCTTAGTGTTTAATTCACTGCTCTCCGTCTTAATCTTATCAACAAGGGCTCTTCTAGCTTCAACACTATCTTTTATTTTGTCATACTTCTTCTTGTAGAGATTATTGTCATACGCTGCTTTCTCCCAGCGACTTGCAGTACCATTAAGAACCTTCGAATAATTATCATATACCTGCTCATCATACCAATTATTTGGCATATCATTCAGTGCATTCTGGTCATTTTCAATTGCTTTATTGAGCTCAGTGATTTCTTTAGAAACACCCTCTAATCTCGCCTTCTCCTGTGCTATCTCTCCAGCTTCCTTCGCAAGCGCCTTTGTTTCCTCATCGTAAGGAGTCTTAACAGCAACGAGCTCGCTTTCTGCTTTATTCATCGCCGCTTCAGCCTTATTCTTGGCTGTTGTTGCCGCCTCTACAGCCGCCTCAGCATAGGTAAGACTAGTCTCAACGTTATCCTTATCAAGAGCCTTAGCATCCCAGGCTGAAGTTCCTGCTGATGCGGCAGCTGCTGCATCCTTTGCTGCATCCAGTGCAGTTTTTGCTGCCTTAGCTGCCTCGTCCGCTGTCATAGCTTCCCTTATACCATTTGAATACTCGGATTCATACTGACCATTCTTATATGCTGCTTCATCAAGGACATTCTTTCCCTTTACATCTGAGTTAGTCGACTCATCTGCTTTAAAATATGGAATACCTGTTGTCCAAGCAATATAATCCAGATTTTTTTTAGTAATAATTATATTAGTTGTTCTGTAGTATGCATCACTTAATTCACTATTACCATTCATTGTTCTGAAATCATAGTATTCAGTAACAACAGTTCCATCAGCATTTAAATAATTAACTTCGAAATAATTCTGATCTGAAAATGCTCTCTTATTCAAATCGCTTACAGAAATATTATTCACGTCTACATCTGGATGGTTTGTGAATACATAATATTGGATCATACTCTTAGCAAGCATGGTATTAGCATAAAGCGCCTCCTGAGACCTGTTATAAGCATTGAATATATTCACGTCCTCTGTGCTTCGGGTCTCTTCTGCAGTCTTCGAATTGGCATCTATAGTCTTTTCAAGATTAACAATCTCATTATAAAGAGTATAAGTATTCTTCACTGCATCAAGAGCATCGCCTGATGCATCAGTTGTCTTAACATTTCCATCTGCATCCTTGACAACATTAGCATTATCACTGGCATTTGATGCGCTTTCTGTAGCATCGTTCTTGGCACCTTTGATATTCTTTTCTGAATTACCATCGTAAAGATCTGCTTTTTCTTCAGCTGTTGTCTTAGCCTGCTGAACCAACCCAGCATTAGTCTGCGCTTCTGCTACCTGATTATCAGCCAAAACCGCTGCATTATAAACAGCTTCAGCCTCATTATATGCTGTCTGAGACTTCTGGTATGCTTCTAAAAGATCTGCTTTCTTAGTTTCATCAGTTTCGTTATCATATGCCGACTTAGCTAAATTCATAGCTTGGCTGGCATTATTCATAGCTGTCTGGGCAGCTGATTTTGCTGCATCTGTGTTGGCTTTTCTTGTTTCAAGAGTCTTTTCATCGCCATTATCAGCCTTTGCAGTCTTTGCAGTCTCAGCAGCAGTCTTTGCAGCCTCAGCAAGCTGCTGTGCTGTATTTGCCGCAGCCTGAACTGCTTCTGCTGATAGCTTTGCATTGTCTGCTGCAGTCTTAGCATTAGTAGCCTCAGTAACTGCCTTATCTGCATTATTCTTATTTATTAGTGCCGCATCGTATGCAGTCTTTGCCTTTTCCGCTGCTATTTTTGCCTGACTCTCCGCTGCTTCTGCTGCACTTGCCTTTGTAGCCTTTGCACTTGCATTATTCTCAGCTGCAGTCTTTTCTTCACCGGCTTTTGTCACTGCTGTATCAGCTGCAGTCTTTGCAGACAGAGCATCATTATAAGCATTGTCTGCTGCGGTCTTTGCTGCTGACTTTCTATTATAATCCTCAGTTGCATCATCAAGAGCTTTCTTAGCAGCATTCTTCTCTTCCTCAGTTATAGAAGGATCATCCTTAATAGCATTATATGCACTCTCTGCATTCTCCTTTGCGCTATTAGCTGCTTTAAGTGCGTTTTCTGCATTTTCTGCTGCTGTAGTAGCATTAGTTAAAGCCGTAGCTGCTACGGTCTGTGCAGCCGTTGCCTGTTGAAGCTTATTCTCAGCAGTTGCAGACTCCTGGTTAGCTGCTTTCAGAGCATTCTGTGCAGCAGTGTTTGCATTTGTTGCATCTGTCAGTGCCTGCTGAGCCCTGTTCTGTTCAGCCTTGGCATCCTCAAGTTCTTTTCCTGCTTTTTCAACCTCTTCCTGTGCACCCTTAAGTGCATTTTCAGCATCAGTAACAGCACTATCAGCATCTTCAACAGCTGCTTCTTCTACTTCTTTCTTAACGTCCTCAACTATCTTACGTGCTGCGTCAGCATCAGCCTTAAGCTTATCTGCTGCCTCTTTTGCCTTCTGAAGATTCTCTGCTGCCGTCTCAAGATTACTGCTGGTAGTGTTTATAGCTTCCTCATAATCTGACTGAGCCTGCTCAACACTCTCAAGAGCACTCTCATATGCAGCCTTTTTCTCCTCATAATCTGCTGTTACCTCTGCAAATTTGATCTGTGCCTCAGCAACCTTTGATTCTGCATTTGAAACTGCCTCTTCTGCATTCTGCGCATCTTCGATTGTCTCAACATTTGAAACAGTATCTACTGTATCAGAAACGATCTTATCAATAGCTTTAACAACCTTATCGCCATCAGAAACAGTTTGTGTCACTTCATCTAAGGCATCAGAAGCATTTCCCTCAGCCGTATCTACTGCCGCATCACTTGTATCTATTGCATTTACATTTCCCTCAAGTGTTTTCTCATCACTTACCACTTTCTGGGTTTTAACCGATAAATCATTAGCATCAGTAGTAATTGCAGCATTTGTCTCATTATCAACCGGTGAAGTCTCTACCTCTCCAAGTATTGCCACATTACCTTCAATGGCATCTTCTGCTGCATCTGATGCATTCTGAACAGCTGTATTTACGTCTGACACTGCTGAATCATAATTGGTTTCAACTGTAACAGCCTCATCAACCGGATCAGAAACATTTTCATTTGCTTCACTGATATGACTTTCTCCGTTGCCTGCATCCCCAACACCTTCTGTCTGCGCAAATGCTGTCACTGGCTGCATCACCATACTAGCACTAATTCCTAATGCTAATGCCTTAATAATCTGTTTGTTTTTCATAACCTTTTCCTTCCCTTCTAACTTATCAAACACTTTTTAGTCTTTTTTGACCGATAGTCCAATTCTACTACAGTCCACATCATGCCAATCATCATAAAATGATTTATTTTTGTATATTTTATGATTATGTATGATTTATTGATAATAGTCTTATCTAACCACCTGGCACATTACTGCAATGCCCTTTTCCATAGAACGTCTAAGGCGTCCCCACTGAGATTCCAAATTCGCCTGATCAAATGACTGCGACTTTTTCATCTGTACTTCTGACTGTGAAACAGTCTCCATATACCTTATGATTTCCTCTTCCATGGCACTTTTACTCATACGTAGGCTCCTTCCTATCTAATCAAACACTTTATTGTCATTTTTACCGACAATGAAGATTGTACTACGCGCCCCATCATATCACCCATCATAACAAATTCTATTTTTGTATTTTCTTTATCCAAATATGATTTGCCGGTATTTATCTGCTTTTCAAGGCACAAAAAAATTCCACAGCCCATTTTTTCACGGGTTGTGGAATGATTTTTCATGATTTTCCATATTTAATTATAGATTATTTTCTGTCCAAAAGCTTTTTTGACAAAGCATCTATTGTACCCGAATCCAAAGCAAGAACATTTCCGGCAAAGAGCGTCTTGACCACCCAGATCAGGAACGCGAACACCAAAATAGGAACAATACAGGATGTGACGATCATAACCGCCAGCGACTCCAGGAGGGAACCCACAAAATCAGTGATCTTATCTATGGTACTGGTAGTAAGACTCGTGATCTCACCGATGATTCCTGAATCAGAATCCCCTGTAATCTCCAGATCATTATACTGCTCGATGGTGTTCTCCACCGCATCCGCCTGAATCTGATAAATCTTATCAGACAGCAGCACACTTGCCGGAACTATCAGGAATATGATTACACCGATAAGCGCAAACTTCCCTGCTATCGTGACCAGATTTCGCTTTCCCGTTACGATCGCCGCGCACAGCAGCACCAGCGCCAGCGGAATCAGCACCGAGAACGTGATATACCCCGAAAGCGTGATCATGAACTTCTCCAGATAAAGTGCACTGAGTATCAGCATGAAATACGTAGCCAGCTCCGCCAGCTGCTCAGCAAGAGGTGAGCACAGATCACCGGGCAAAAGAGATAACGTCGCAGATGTACCCGCTGCCCCGCCCGACAACGTCATGACCGTTCCGATCTTATCATCAGTCTTCTGTATGGAATTCCCATGATTAAGCGGATCCGCCGCCCAGGGTGCAATTATGGTAAAAGAGATAACGGCCAGCAATATCAGTATTGCCACCGCAGCAATCTTCTTAAGACTCATTGGTATTTCTCCTTTGAACAAATTCAATGCTGTAATCGGAAGTACCGGGGAAATTCATGATGAAGTTCCTTATCAGATCCTCTGCCTGCTCATTGGAGCGCTCCAGAATACCGCTTTCCAGAGCCTTCCTCTCAGCAGTCTCCTCGAACTCAGCCATTGATAGGTTGTAGTCCTCCAGCTTTATCTGATTCCATAAGGAGTCATTCTCAGAATAAACCTTAAAACTGTCGGTATCTATATCCGTAGACTGCAGCTTGGAATAAGGAATCTCAACCGTAATGGTCTTATTCTCCTCATCCTTAGTTACATCGATATCTCCAAAATCAATCCCCGCCGTAACCTTGCCGTCATAGCTATAAGTAAACTGAGATGTAGAGTCTATAAAATTCAAAATTTTCTTTTCCTTGGTATAGGTCTCAACCTGAGTGAAGTAATACTCCTGAGTCACCAGAACTCCCATGTTCTCAAGACCATCCTCCAGCGTCTCAACGTTCATTGTCACAATGACCTTCTCCTCGCGGGGCTCAAGTCCCGATGAAGCATACGAGCCCACCTCCTGCCTGTTCGCAAGAGCCGCCCTGTATCGCACCATCAGTATGATCGCCGCCAAAAGCGCCACGCCTATGACAACCAGGTAAAAGATATTCTTAGGGTCTTTTAAATCTAACGAATCCTTCATTGTGCTGCCTCCGGTTGAACCTTTAAAACATCATACAAAAAGTATATCACGAAATACAAAAGCCGCCGATGCTTAATTCAGGCACCGACGGCTTAAATTCATAATTCTTATACTGCCTTAATGGCTTTCTTAGGACACTTTGTCACGCAGGTGCCGCAGTGTGTACATTTGCTCTGGTCGATGGTTGCCACGTTGTTCTCAACTGTGATAGCTCCTGCAGGGCAGTTCTTCTCACAGATGTGACATGCGATACATCCAACTGAACAATACTGATTAACCAGCTTACCCATATCCTGGGACTTGCAGGAAACAACCTGTGTCGCGTCGTAAGGGATAAGATCGATAAGGTGGTGCGGGCAGATCTCGATACATTTGCCGCAGGCCTTACACTCTTCCTTATCTACAACAGCCACTCCGTTTACTACATGGATGGCATCAAACTGACAAACCTGTACGCAGCTTCCGCCGCCAAGACATCCGTATGTGCAGGTCTTGGCTCCGCCGCCGGGCAGCTGAGTCTGAAGTCTGCAATCAGGTACTCCGTTGTAATCATATTTGCTCTTAGCCTTCTCACAGTCGCCCTGGCAGTGAACGTATGCCACCATTCTGGTGGAGTCTCCTGCCTCAACTCCCATGATACCTGAGATGATCTCAGCCACCGGTGCGCCACCAACGGGACACTGGTTAACTGCTGCCTCACCCTTTGCTATTGCTGCAGCACATCCGCTACAGCCCGGGAATCCGCAGCCGCCGCAGTTATTGCCTGGAAGAGCTTCCAGAATAGCTGCTTCTTTTTCGTCTACATCAACATGCAGCTTGAGGTCTGCCACGCCAAGGATCAAACCGATTATGATTCCGGCACCGGCAACCACTAAAGTTGCAATGATAATTCCTGTTACCATAGTCTATTCTCTCCTTACTTCAGTGCTGAAAATCCAGTAAATGCAATTGCCATAAGTCCAGATGTTAAGAGTACTAAAGGCATTCCCTTAAATGGTGCAGGGATATCGTTGTACTCCATCTTCTCACGAAGACCTGCAAGGATCACGATAGCAATTGTGAAACCAACTGCTGTTGCGAAACCGCAGACCACGCTCTGAAGGATTGTATACTCATCAGTTACATTGTTGAGGGCAACACCAAGAACTGCGCAGTTAGTTGTGATCAGAGGAAGGTATACACCCAGTGCCTGATACAGAGAAACCACGAACTTCTTAAGGATCATCTCAACGAACTGAACCAGCATGGCAATAACCAGGATGAACACGATGGTCTTAAGATAAGAGATATCAAGTGGATCCAGGATAAACTTATAAATAATGCTGCACACCAAAGATGCCATTGTGATGACAAATATACATGCAGCTCCCATTCCAAGGGCTGTATCTGTCTTCTTGGAAACTCCAAGGAAAGGACAAAGACCCAGGAACTGACTAAGTACTACGTTGTTAACAAGTGAAGCTGTGATCATGAGCCCCACAAGACTTAAGATGGATTCTGCCATTATCCTTTAGCCTCCTTTCCTGCCTCTTTGTCAGCCATAATCTTGTCAGCTGCTGCTTCTTCTGCTGATGAGCAGCAACCCTGGCCGAACTTGGATGTGTCTTTTCCCTTCTTGGCCATGTTCATCTTGATCTTGTTCATGATAGCGATCAGGAATGCAAGAACAAAGAATGCGCCGGCCTGCTGGATAAAGATACTGATAGGCTGATACTGTGAAAGGAAAGCTCCTACCGGTCCGGGAACCACAGTTCCCTCGCCAAGGATCTGAACATCAAAGGCTGTGCCGCCGCCGATGAACTCTCTGACAAGACCGATACATGTGATGGCACAGGTAAATCCGATTCCCATACCGATACCATCGAAGAAAGCGGGAACAATTCCATTCTTGCTGGCGTAAGCCTCGGCTCTTCCGAAGATGATACAGTTAACAACGATAAGCGGGATGTAAACGCCCAGCGCTGCGTTAAGAGCCGGAACATAAGCTTTCATAAGAAGCTCAACCAGTGTTACGAAGGATGCTATAACAACGATGAAGGAAGGAATTCTGACTGTTGAAGGAATTACCTTTCTCAGGGCTGAAATAACTGCATTACTAAGGGCCAGAACGAAGGTTGTTGCAAGGCCCATTCCTATACCGTTAATTGCTGAAGATGTGACGGCAAGTGTCGGACACATACCGATCATCAGCACCAGTGTAGGGTTCTCAACTACAAGACCGTTAAAAAATCTCTCGGCAGGAGTGTTCTGTTTAAAGCCTAAAGCGCCTTTTTTTGCTTCCATGCTCATCACTGTCCTCCTTTCAATGCTTTTTCAAAATATGCGATTGCACCGTTTACACCGTTTGTTACTGCTCTGGATGTAATGGTTGCACCGGAGATTGCCTCGATCTGGGTGTTTGCATCTGAGAGCTGGCCGTTCTTAACAACTGAGAAGTTGGTAGCTGCTCTGTCTGCAAACTGAGGAACGATAACCTTCTCGGCATTCATTCCAAGTCCCGGTGTCTCAGCGATCTTGATAATGGAGATACCGTTTACTGTCGCATCGTTTGTGATACCTACTGTGTAGGTGATAAAGTCGCCGTATCCCTTGGACTTAACCTGGATAACATATCCGAGGCCTGTTCCAGCGGAATCCTTTGCTTCCTTAACGCTCAGAACTGTAACGCCCGGAAACTGTGAAGCAACGTCTGCTGCTACTGCTTCGTCAAGAGCAACATCATCAAAGGTTGCAGCTGTAGCAAAAACAGACTGGTTAGCCTTATCCTGTGCAAGCTTCTCCTGGTAAGCGATAGGATCCTTGGTAACCTGATATACAAGGCCCAGAAGAACACCCGCAACTAATGTGATAGCAAAGAGGATAAGCGCATTCTTGATCATTGATTTTGTGTCATTCATGCTTTTTTCGCCTCCTTCTTAGCTATTTTTTTAATACCGAAGGCTCTCGGAATAGTATATTTCTCAATAAGCGGAACAAGGAGGTTTGTGATAACGATGGCAAAAGACACGCCCTCTGCATTTGCACCAAGTATACGGAATATACCGGTCAGGAGTCCTAAAATCACACCGTAGATAACTCTTCCCTTAGGAGTGATGGGACATGTCACATAGTCGGTAGCCATGAAGAAGGCACCAAGCATAAGTCCGCCACCTGCAAGGTGAGCAGCGATATATGTGAAGTTAAAGCCGTATCCTCCGAAAAGTCCAACAAACAGTGCAAAGGTAATGATGTAGGTGAAAGGAATAACATAGTCGATAACACCTACAGCAAACAGGATCATGGCACCGATAACGATGCAGAGCATTGATGTCTCACCAATTGTTCCGCCTGTTCTACCGATGATCATATCCATAACGTTTACTTCGATACCGTTCTTTAAGTTAGCAAGCGGTGTTGCTCCTGTGTAAGTATCGGTAATGAAGTTGGTCATAAGAGCCGGGAAGGAAATAACAAGGAAGCACCTTCCACCAAGGGCAGGGTTCATAAAGTTCTGTCCAAGTCCGCCAAAGATCTGCTTAACCATGATGATGGCAAAAATGCTGCCAAGGATCGGGATCCACCACGGCACTGTAGATGGCAGGTTAAGGCCCAGCAAAAGACCTGTTACAACAGCTGAGAAATCGCCGATGGTAATGGGCTTGCCCAGCGCTTTTTCATAAACATATTCCGCAAGCACAGCGGAAGCTACTGATAAAACAACTATGATAAGTGCATTCAGTCCGAAGTTATAGATACCAAAGCCTGTTGTAGGCAAAAGAGCTATTACCACCCACATCATGATGTTGGAAGTGGTTGTTTTGCTCCTTACATGCGGATTGGATGACACTCTTCTCAAATCACTCATTCAAATGTCCCCCTTACTTCTTTCTGTTGGCGAGCTGGATCTTTCTCATACCCTTGATCAGCTGAGTGAGCTGACGTCTTGCAGGGCAGATGTAACTGCAGCATCCGCACTCGCAGCACTCCATGCCGTACATGTCAAGGAATGCCTTCTCGTTATTATGTTCAACCGCATCCGCAAGGTTCTTGGGAATAAGTCTCTCAGGACATACCTCTACGCAGCGTGCGCAGTTGATACATGCTGATGGCTCCATTGCAGCAACCTCGTCCTTGGTAAGGCATGTAAGTGCTGATGCAGTCTTGGTTGTGGGAACATCCAGGTCGAAGATGGCAAAGCCCATCATAGGACCACCTGAAATGATCTTGGCAGGCTCGGTCTTGAAACCGCCGGCATCCTCAAGGAGCTCGCGGTAGTTGGTTCCGATCCTTACCTTGTAGTTGCGGGGATCAGTAATCGCATCACCTGTGATGGTTACTATCCTCTCCATAAGAGGTCTTCCCTCTTTTACCGCTCTGCATACTGCGCAGAGAGTATCAACGTTGTCAACGATGCATCCGGCATCAGCAGGAAGCATTGAAGAATTGATCTCTCTTCCGGTGCAGGCGTAAATAAGCATACGTTCAGCGCCCTCAGGATACTTGGTCTTGACGGGCTTAACGCTTATCTTGTCCTCATCTTTGGTTAATTCTTTGAATTTGGCGATTGCATCGGGCTTGTTATCCTCGATTGCAAGAATACCTCTCGCATTAGGGAAGATGCTCACAGCAATCTTAAGACCCTCCAGAAGAAGCTCCGGCTCCTCTATCATCCTCCTGTAGTCAGATGTAAGATAAGGCTCACACTCTGAGCAGTTGGCGATGACATAGTCGATCTTGTCCGGCTCCTTTGGAGCAAATTTGACTGCAGTCGGGAAACCTGCGCCTCCCATACCTACAACACCAGCAAGTCTGACCGCATCAATCTTGTCCTGAGCAGTCATCTCTTCGTAGGGTTTAGCTGGTTTAAACTCTACTTCTTCATACTGTTCATCGTTCTCAACGATGATACTCTGGCACATAGCGCCTGTAGCAAGTCTTCTGGGCTCGATGGCCTTGACTGTTCCTGATACAGTAGCATAGATCGGCGCTGACACAAATCCGCCAGCTTCAGCGATCATCTGTCCTGTAAGAACACGGTCACCAACCGCAACAATAGGCTTGGCAGGTGCGCCAATGTGCTGGGAAACCGGGTATACCAGATCCCCTTTTGGCATTACTGATTTGATGGGTTTGTCCTTAGAAAGCTCTTTGCCTTCATAAGGGTGGATTCCCCCCGTAAAAGTACCTCTTGCCATTTTTTCCTACCCTTCCTCCGATTTAGAAATCTTATCTCATAGAAATTGAGATGATAATACACTTATCTATTATACTCGCTTTTATGCGAAATATTATGATTAATATCAATTTTTCTAGTTATTCTTTTGTCAATAAATCCCCATAATATGAGCAATTGCATGGGATGCATAAAGGCTCATTGCAAACCTGCTCTTCTTCATATTTTCATTCAGGTCAAAGTAGAAATTCTTGTCCTCATAGTCCTTTTTAAAGAACGGTGCAAAAACAAGATCCCACTCAAGCAGATACTGCCCTTCCTTCTTGGTATAGCAGTTCTCGGGCTTAGCCTTTTCCCTAAAGTCCTTGTCAACGAAGGTTGCCAGAGACTTGTGGATCGCCATATCCTCCTGAGGCAGATAATAATAGTCCTTATAATTTGAATAGAAGTACTTAAGCTCAGTCTCATAGAGCGGAACCCTGAGCGTTGCCTCCCTGCCCGTAGCCTTAAAGAAGCACCCGTCGGCATTTCCGGACACAGGCGCAGGAAGATCCGTAGGCAGAGCCAGTTTCATGAATACTTCCGATCTGTCTTTTCCGTCAATGTCCTTGTATCTGTTGGCCTGAACCTTAATGGCCCTCACGGGAAGAGACATGGTCTCATCGTAAATTCCATCCTCTCCGCCCATATATGCCTTCTCATTGATCTCCTCATCGGTGCGAACAGACACCTTGGGAAGATTACTGAATAGTTCAAAGAACCTCTTGTAGATCAGTATCGGAGCCAGCTGAAGCATACCCTTAACATCCTCGTAGTTGTGAAGAAGAAGGAGTCGGAGCAGCTCTTTATCCTTGCTCTCCTCATAGTCCTTGTAGACCGCGATCAGCTTGCCGCCATCGTATTTGTCCTCTCTGTCGATCCCGAGGAATTTTTCAATGGTCTTCTGCTTGCAATCGGCAAGTCCCAGCTGCTGCTTGTAGGGTTTGACCCATTTATACATGTCAAAGGAAACCATTCTGGCAAATGGATCCGAGAGCTTGTGCTCCTCATATTTACTCTGAAGGAATGGAATATCGAACCTGTCCCCATTGAAATGCACTACTCTGGCAAAAGACATTGCGAAGTCCGCAAACTCTGAGAGCACCATTTCCTCTTCGGTCTCATTTTCAGCAAAGAACTGCCTGATACGCCATTTTCCGTTCTCTAAAAAGGCCGTTCCGATTAGATAGATATCGGAGCTTTTTGGCGAAAGACCTGTGGTCTCTATGTCAACGAAAAGAATCTCCTCCATGTTGCTGCCCACAATATCCGGCAACATCTCCAAAACATCACTTCTAAGTCCCGTAATAGCTTCACTTGTTCTGATCATGTCATCCCCCGCTTTCCGAAAACTCCTACTTTATCTAATATACCACAAAAATACGGCGCTCCGAAATGGGAGCGCCGGTAATAATTGCCTGTTTATTATGTCTTTGGTTTCTCGTAGTAGAAGGAGTTCTTTCTCACAAAACCGATGTCCTTGTAGTTGACGATCTGCTCTGTGCTTCCGATGAAAAGAATTCCTCCGGGTGCAAGAGTTGCAAAGTATTTTCTGAAGATATCGTCCTTAGCTTCCTCTGTAAAATAGATAAGAACGTTTCTGCATACGATCAGGTGATAATCCTTTGGATAAGGATCGCGAAGAAGATCTGCCTGCTTAAAGGTAACCCTTGATGTGATCTCGCTGGAAACCTTCATCTTGCCGTCAGGAGTCTCGGTGAAGTATTTCTTCTTGAATTCTTCAGGCACGTTGGCAACTTCCTTCTTGTCATAAATAGCAGCCTTAGCCTTTGCCAGAACAACCGCGTCAAGGTCAGTAGCCAAAACACTGATCTGATTCAGAGGAAGATGCTTACTGAGCATCATAACTATAGTGTAGGGCTCATCACCTGTTGAGCATGCTGCACTCCAGATCTTAAGGTTCTTGCCGAACTTACCCATAAGCTCAGGAACCATCTCTTTATCCATGAGCTCCCACTGCTCCTTGTTTCTAAAGAACTCGGATACGTTGATGGTAAGATATGTAACGAAGGAATCCAGTGCCTCTCTGTCCTTCTTAATGAGATCAAAGAATCCGTCATAGCCCTTAACATCGTACTTGCCGATAAGGGTATCGATCCTTCTCTTCATCTGTTTCTCTTTGTATGCATTGAGGTCAATCTTGGTCAGATCGTAAACATTTTTCTTAAACCACTCGTAATCAGCTGCCATAAAGCACAAATCCTCCTAAATTGATAGAATGATAAATTACCATATAATTAATTCTATATTAGAGAGAATTGTATGTAAAATAAATTATTTATAAATAAATTTTCGTGCAAATTTCATAATTTGGCATAAAAATAAGGAGTGGATCAAATCCACTCCTTAAAATACATCAAGAATAATTATTCATTCTCTTCGCTCTGCTCAGCGATAACCTTGTCGATGTCAACTGATACTACATCGCCCTCTTCAGCAGGAGCTTCCTCTTCCTTCTCAGGAGCAAACATAGCTTTGATTGAAAGGCTGATCTTCTTGTCTGCCTCGTTGAAGTCAACGATCTTAGCTTCTACTTCCTGACCTACCTTAAGTACATCTGAAGGCTTCTCAACGTGCTCTTTAGCGATCTGAGAAACATGAAGCAGTGCATCGATACCGGGCTCAAGCTCTACGAATGCGCCGAAATCTGTCATTCTGGCAACCTTACCCTTAACGATGTTGCCTACAGCATACTTCTCTGTAGCGTCCTTCCAAGGATTCTCGTTATCGAACTTTCTGGAAAGAGCGATCTTGCTGCCGTCGATAGACTTAACAAGAACCTTAACTGTATCGCCGATCTTGAAGGTCTTCTTAGGGCTCTCAACTCTTCCCCAGCTCATCTCTGAGATGTGAAGGAGTCCGTCTGCTCCGCCAAGATCAATGAATGCACCAAAATCAGTAACATTCTTAACTACACCGTCAACAACGTCTCCTGCCTTGATTGTGTCGAAGAGCTTCTTGGCTGCCTCAGCCTTCTCAGCTGTAACAAGCATTCTTCTGTTTCCGATGTATCTTCTTCTCTTAGGATTGTACTCAGTTACTACGAACTGGATCTCCTGATCCTGATACTTGGTAAGATCCTTCTCATAGCTGTCTGATACGAGGCTTGCAGGGATGAAGATGCGAACTTCATCAACTACAACTGTAAGACCACCCTCAAGTACCTGTACAACCTTGGCTGTAAGTACTTCCTTGTTGTTGAAGGCCTCTTCGATTCTCTTGTTGCCTCTGTCAAGGGCAAGTCTCTTGTATGAAAGAATAACCTGACCGTCAGCGTCGTTGGTCTTAAGGACCTTAACGTCCATTGTATCTCCAACCTTAACGGCTGTGGTGAGGTCGATACTGTTGTCGTTAGAGTATTCACTCTTGGTTAAAACACCGTCGGACTTGTAACCAATGTTAAGGATTATCTCGTCAGGCTTAACGTCAATAACAGTTCCTTCAACTACCTCCCCTGTATGAATTGTTTTGAACGACTCGTTAAGCATCTGCTCAAAAGTTTGTTCGGACATGTTTCTGAACCTCCTCAATAATGTTCTTTGGGGTTGAAGCCCCGGCGGTAATCCCTATCAGCTCTGCTGATGGGGTAATCTCCAGATGTAAGTCATCCAGAGTCTGAATAAAATATGTATTCTCACATCTCTGGGAACAAATCTCATAGAGTTTCCTGGAATTAGAGCTGTGAGCTCCACCGATAACGATCATGACGTCGGCTTTCGATGCAATTTCTTCAGCTTCCGTCTGCCTTTCATCAGTGGCATTGCATATTGTATTCACAATATTAATATTGTAACCATAATTATTAAAGATTTCAATGGTTTCTTTAAATTTATTCATGTTAAAAGTGGTTTGAGAAACCATAACATACTCACAGTTTCTGTCGCCATCAAATTCTTCAGCTTTTTCGGGGGATTCAATGACATAAACCGGGCCGGAAGCGTAGCTTACTATGCCTTGCACCTCCGGATGGCTTGCGCTTCCCACAACCACGATGCTTTTACCCTTTGCGCTCTCCTCTTCCACAATTTTGTGAATTCTCTTGACAAAGGGGCATGTGGCGTCGATGATCTCCAAACCGGTTTCCTTGAGTCTCTCATGAACCTCGCGGGTTACGCCGTGTGACCTTATTATGATAGTTCCCTCTTTTATCCCGGAAAGTTCATCGGGGCTCTCAATTACCTTTACACCCTTTTTTTCCAGGTCTCCCACCACAGTTTCATTGTGAATTATGGGCCCAAATGTATAAATATTCGTTTTACCCTGTTTGATCTGGTCATATACAGTTTCAACTGCCTTGGTAACGCCAAAACAGAATCCTGCGTGCTCAGCTACGATAACTTCCATATTTACCCAACCTTTTCGTGATAGAGCTCCAAAATCTTATCTGCAACTTCTTTGATGGACATGTCTGATGAATCCACTAAGATCGCGTCATCAGCCTGCTTTAAGGGAGATATATCCCTGTGCATGTCCCTGTAGTCTCTGTCGATGATGTCTTTTTCTATTGCATCAAAATCGCACTCTACGCCCTTTTCTGTAAGCTCTTTGTACCTGCGCTCTGCTCTTACTTTGGAGCTGGCGGTAAGATAAACCTTGAGATCTGCTCCGGGAAGTACAACAGTTCCGATATCTCTTCCGTCCATAACAACGTCTGTTGTCTCAGCAAGTTTCTGCTGAAGCTCAACCAGTTTCTTTCTGACGTCGCCGTTTACGCTGCTGGCTGAAGCCATGTTGCCAACCGCTTCTGTTCTTATCATAGAGTTGACGTTCTCCCCGTTTAGGTAGACCACCTGGACACCGTCCTCATATTTGATGGTAATGTCTGCGCTCTGGCATGTGGCGCTGATCTTCTCCGACTCACTGGCGTCAATTCCGTTCTTTATCATATACAGGGCCATAGCTCTGTACATTGCTCCTGTATCTACATATATGAAGCCCAGCTCTTTTGCAACCATCTTGGCTATAGTGCTCTTTCCGGCTCCTGCAGGTCCGTCTATTGCAATGCTTTTGCTCATTGTTGTTCTCCTTTTGTTTCGTTAATTCTGATAGTCCTCGGCTGCGCTTACTCCCGCCAGATGTCCTGTTGACCAGGCAACCTGAAGGTTGAAGCCTCCGGTCACGGTATCCACGTCCATAACTTCTCCTGCGAAGTACAGTCCTTTTACCAGCTTGGACTCCATGGTGGATGGGTCGATCTCTTTTACGTTGACACCACCTCTTGTTATTATAGCCTCATTAAAAGACCTTGTCCTCTTAATTGTCATGGGCAGGTTCTTTATCAGCTTTCCAAAGGCAAGCCTCTCTTCCCTGGTGATGGCATTTACAGGCTTTTCCGGATCTATGCCGGAGAGCTTTATCATAACCGGGATGAGCTTTGATGGGAAAAGACCTCCCAGTGCGTTTTTAAACTGTCTGTTGGGAGCATCATCGAAGTCCCGAAGTATCCTGCGGTCAAGCTTCTCCTCATCAAGGGCAGGCTTAAGGTCAAGTAAAATCTTTCCTGTCTTGCCAGGGTCATAGAAGCAGCTTGCTGTAAGTACCAGTGGTCCGCTGATGCCAAAGTGGGTAAAGAGCATTTCTCCCTGTTCTTCATAGACAGGCTTTTTCTTCTTTTTTGATTCCCCATTTGGATCTTCCAGATACATCCTGAGCGATACGTTCTTAAGGGACAGGCCCTGAAGATCTGTGCACCACTCCTCCTCAACTTCGAAGGGAACCAGTGAAGGTCTGACGGTGACAATGCTGTGGCCAAGATTCTCTGCAAATCTGTAGCCGTCTCCGTTTGAGCCTGTGGAAGGGTATGACATACCTCCGGTGCAGACTATAACGCTGTCGAATTCCTCTCTTGTTATGGGGTCATTCTTTTTGCTGTAAGTTATGGCTTTTACTTCGCCCCGTTCCTTCTCTATGGAAAAGACCTCTACGTCAAATAAAACATCGACTCCGGCCTTTTTGACTGCATTAAAAAGAGTTCTGATGATGTCGGATGAGTGGTCGGATATGGGAAATACTCTGTCTCCTCTCTCAACCTTAAGATGACACCCTCTCTCCTCAAAAAAGTCCATTACCGCGCTGTTATCAAAGCTGTATACCGCACTGTAAAGGAATCTTGGGTTTCTTACCACGTTATCAAAAAAGTCCGTGACATCGCAGGCGTTGGTCACGTTGCATCTTCCCTTACCTGTGATATAAATCTTTTTCCCGGGCTTTTCATTTTTCTCAAAAATAGTGACGCTCCCGCCGCTCTCCGCAGCAGCCAGCGCCGCCATCATTCCGGCCGCACCGCAGCCGATTACTGCTATTTTCTTCATATCATTCCTTGTTCTTGTCACGCAGGGGCTTCTGGATCAGGTGAAGTCCCAGATCATCGGAAGCAAAGTCTATCTCGTCGTTTAAATAAACCTGATAGTTGTTCCAGGTCTCTTCCAGCATCTTAAGGTCAGCCTGTACCTCGTTGGGCTTTCTCATGCAAAGAGCTACCACCAGGGCGTTGATAACGCTAAGGGGTGCTACAAGCGAATCTACGATGGAAGCCATCTCGCTCTTGGCCAGGATATTACATGAGGAATACAGGTTCATGGGTGAATGAACCGAATCCGTTATGGTGATGACCTTGGCGTTCCTGTCGTTGGCAAACTCCATGCACTTAAGGGTTCTCATGGAATACCTTGGGAAGCTGATGCCAATAATGCAGTCTCTGTCGCCGATTCTGATCATCTGCTCAAACATCTCGCTGACGCTGGTGGTCCTTATAAGAACGTTGTTGCCGCGGATCATATTAAGATAAAAGCAAAGGAAATCAGCAAGAGGCTCGCAGCTGCGCAGTCCTACAATATAGACTGTTCTGGCCTTGAGTATAATATCAACGGCTGTTTTGAAGGCAGTCACATCTATGTTATTGATTGTATGCTGAATATTGGAAATGTCAGATTTAAGAATGGTGGACAGGATCTCGCCTTCACTGCTCTTGCCAAATCTCCTGCCAACCTTCTCAACGGAACCGAATTTGTCTCCAACCCATGCAGCAAGAGACTTCTGGAATTCAGGATAGCCTGCATATCCAAGGCTCATGGCAAATCTTACCACTGTAGACTCACTGACACCTACGATCTTGCCGATCTCGGCGGCTGTCATAAATACAGCCTGCTCGTAGTGATCGCAGATGTAGGTGGCAATGTTCTTCTTGCCCTTGCTCATTGTGGAGTAACATTCATTTATTCTTGTGATGACGTCAACGTCTACTCCGAACTTCATAACCCCTCTTGGAAATGTTATTTTTAATTACTGACTGAATGCGTTGTATGCTGACTCAAGCATATTTACGCTTGTAGCCTCATCCAGGTCATAATCGCCTGTAACTGCCATGCAGCCTGCGCCGTGGATGAAGATCCACATCTGCATGAAGAGCTGCTGTGCATTTTTAGCGCCCTTTGCTGCGGCCTTGTTGATCTCTTTTACCACGTTCTCTTCGCTGCCGTTTACAAGATCATACATGCTCTTGTTCTCAGCTCCCTGCTGAGGAATAAACAGAAGTCTGAAGAGATGTGGATACTTCTGTGCAAAACCAATATATGCAAGGCCCAGGTCAACAAAAGGAACCTCGTGGGTCTTCCTGAACTCTGTGTAATACTCACTGTAGTACTCAGCAGCCTTGTCATAGACATCAAGCTTGAGTGAATCCATATTCTCATAGATTCGGAATATAGGCTGTGTTGAGCATCCTGCTGCAAGAGCGAGCTTTCTGGATGTAATAGCCTCAAAACCCTCTTTCTTGGTGATCTTAAATGCTGCATTTACTATTTCTTTTTGAGTAATGGTAGCTTTTCTAGACATATTGTTCCTCCCAACGAGCAGAACACTACTTATGTGAATTTCAGATTGTCTTATAGTAGCGTGCGTTATTATTCTACCCCAACGTGGTAGCGGTGTCAAAGGCTATTTGAAATAAATTTCATCAAATCAAAAAAATACTTAACATCTGTTTCTTCGTGGTAAAATAAAGGGTGAGAAAATTAGTTTAGGGGGTTCTGCAATGAACAAAAAACACAGTTATTCGCTGGGGAGCAGAATGATGTACGGAATGGCCGAATTCTATGGCGGCGGCGTATTCGTCATCATTAACACATTCTTTACGGTATTTCTTACCAAGGCACTGGGTATGCCGGCAGCACTGGCGGGAACCATCCCACTGGTGGGCAAAATCTGGGACGCCATAACCGATCCCATGATGGGCAACATTACAGACAGAACCGTATCAAGGTTCGGAGCTAAGAGATTCTACATACTTGTGGGCGGAATCGTATCAGCACTGACCTTTGTGGTGATGTGGATCACGATTCCCACCCAGTCAATCGGCGGTATGTATGCATTTTATCTGTTTATGTACTGTCTCTTTTCAACAGGCTTCACCATTATCTCGGTACCTTACAACGGACTTCTTCCGGACATGGTAGACGACTATACGATGAGGGCCAAGTTCTCCAATACGAGAATGATCTGGTCAACCTTAGGCTCTATGGTCTGCGGGCTCGTTCCCACTTTCATTATCAGGGATAATCTGGATACAGGTGCATATCTTCGCTGTGCTATCCTGTTTGGTTTCCTTTTCTTCTTAACTTCAATGGTCACTTTTGCAGGAACCTGGGAAAATCAGAAGGAGCCTGTAAAGACAAGCCTTATGGAGAGCTTTCCACAGGCCGCCAGCGTATTCAGAAGCAAGTCCTTCAGGCTGTTTATCTGTATCTATCTCTTTGGACAGTGCGGCATGGACTTTGTTTCAGGAATGGCTGTTTACTATGTAGACGATGTTCTTAACGGCTACGCGAACGGCTATTTCACATATCTTATGGCAGTACTCCTCATCTCCCAGCTTGTAGGAATGCTTATCTGGGGATCTGTAATGGGAAGGACCTCCAAGAGGACCACGATCCTTATCGGAGCTCCTTTAAGACTTGTATCAACACTGGGACTTCTTGCTGTTTCATATGAGGGTGCTAATATCATTCCTATACTGGCACTCACAGCAGGCATCGGTATCGGTAACGCTGCAACTCTGACAAGTATCTTTTCAATAATGGCTGATATGGCTGAGGTTGACGAGCTCATCACTTCCGTAAGAAGACCGGGCATCGTATCCGGAATGGCAACCTTCGCAAGAAAAATATCATCCGGTTTGTCAGCTGCCATCATCGGTTTCCTTCTCTCTGCAGTCGGTTACGATGAGGTCATCGCCAACGGCGGCCTTCGTCAGAGCCTTTCAACGCAGCACGGAATCGTTTATATCTATGTATTTGTGCCTGCTATCCTGATGGTTCTGCTGATCATCTCAGGATATGTTTTCCCTCTCACCGGAAAAGAGTTTAAGGTGGTTCAGAAGGAGATCGCAAGACGCCGCGGTTTAGATTCTTCTGTTATTACTGAGGAGGAGAAAAAGATCTGCGAAAAGGTTACAGGAATGCCTTATTCACAGCTTTGGAGCAAGGATAATACAAGACCCGGAAGGAAGAATTCATGACAGATGTAAGATTTCTTGGGGAGGATGATTTCCTCTCTGTGATGGAAAGTGATAATAAGAAATGGCGTGAAACGATAGTTAAACAGGGCAAGTTTAAGAGCTCTGACGGCATTTCCCTCAACTACTACTGTGCAGTTCCCGAAAATCCAAAGGCTGCTGTAGTTGTAGTCCACGGAATGGCTGAGTTTTATGGAAAGTACTGGGAGTACCTGTGGTATCTCTACCAGGCGGATTATGCAGTATTTTTCATGGAGCAAAGAGGCTTTGGCTATTCAGAAGGCAAGGCTCCGGAGCATGATCTGGTCTATGTCGACAACTACGATACGTATGTTGAAGATCAGCGCCGATTCTACGATGAGATCGTTAAGCCCACCAAGGGAGATTTGGATGCGTTCCTTATTGCCCACTCCATGGGCGGGTGTATCGGAGCTCTTTTCCTGGAGAAGTATCCTGATGTGTTTAAGGGTGCTATCCTCAGCTCTCCCATGTTCAAGATGAAGGGCGCCAACTACTCTCCGATTCTGGTGGAGCTCATCGGAATATATGCAGCTATCAGCGGCAAGAGCAAGAAGCTCGCTCCGGGACAGAAGCATTTCAATCCCGATGCAAAGCTTGAAGTCAGCAGTGCCCGCTCCAAGGCGCGCTTTGAATATCAGCTTGCAATGAGGCGTGCAGATGAGCACTACCAGCCAACAGGTGCCACCTTCGGCTGGGCTGTTGCCAGCATGAAAGCCACCAGGAAGGTCATTAAGAATGCAGGCAAAATCAAATGTCCGGTAAATGTCATGACCGCCGGAGATGACCATCTGATTGATTCAGAAGGCTATGAGTTATTCAAACAGAAGGTTCCGGGAGCCATCTTCCACCACTACGAAAAGTCACGTCACGAGATATTCAATGCTGACGAAGAAACCAGAAAGCAGTACTTCTCGGATGTGCTGAACATTTTAGATACATATCATAAGGGGTGATATGCATCTCTCTACGCATCATTCCCAAAATCAGTTTTTTTATGCTTTACCGGATTCTACGCATCCGGTAAAATCCGGAAGTGCCTATATGGATCAAATGACTGGAATAGGGAAGTTTTGGTTTTATGGATGGTACGATAGCCCGGATCAAGTAGATGTTGACTTTTCTAAATATGATTATTAATTCCTTTCCAGATTTTATGGCAAATCAGCCTTAAACCGGCTCCTTGGCATGTAATTTCTTAGCCATGATGAAGATTTCCCTCCGGATTTTATGGCAAATCAGCCCCAAACCTGCTTCTTGGCATGTAATTTCTTACCTATGATGAAGATTTCCCTCCGGATTTTATGGCAAATCCGCCTTAAACTGGCTCCTTGGCATGTAATTCTCTAAGCCTAGAAGTTACTGAGCCTAGGAAATTACATGCCCTGTGGTGGTTTTCTGGCGTTTTGCCATAATTCTTTGGCGCGGAAAAGAGCTTTCAGCGAAATTTTACATGCCCAGAGGCCAATTTTAGCCAATTTGCCATAGTTTCCGGAGAACTGCTCGCCCATCGGAATACACTTCCCGGCGGGTCAAGGGGATCGTGGAATATCGCAGCGGGGCGCTCGTGAAAGTAAATGCTGCCATAGAATAGACCAGCGCCCTGCGAGAATATGCCGCGAAAGCCCCTTGACGTGCCTCGATAAAACCCTATTGCCCTGCGGGTGGCACTTTTATGTGCCGCCCCTTGGCTACCTTTGGGGGCCAAGTTTGAATTGCCCCAACATAGCATGATTCTTTCATCCGTAAAGACTTTTGAAAACAAAAAGGTTTTGAGAGCATCTTTTCATCTCTCAAAACCTTTTATATCGCATTACGCTCTCTTAAGACTCTCAAGTGCTGCAAGAATATCTGCGATAACCTCTTCTATGGAGTGATCCTTCTCATCGATGGTGACGTCAGCGTACTGCTCGTACAGTGTGCTGCGCTCGTTGTAGAGGGATACCAGGGACTGCTCCGGTCTCATGACAACGCCCCTCTGCTTAACGTTTCTAAGACGCTTTGTAAGGGTATCCATGTCGACCTTCAGATATACTATCCTTCCGAGATTCCTGTAGTGGTCCATGGCCTCTTTGCCGTAGACTACGCTTCCGCCAGTAGCGATGACAGTCTTCTCTGCTTCAATCCCTGCATTTACTCTGTTCTCAATCTCGATAAAGCCCTCAACGCCCTCGGTCGCGATGATCTCTGAGAGCTTTCTGCCCTCTGCTTCCTGTATTGCAATATCGGCATCTATAAAGTTGTAGCCCAGGATCTTGGCCAGAACCACACCCATGGTGCTCTTTCCGGATGCCGGCATTCCTATCAAAATAATGTTGTTCTTCTTCATGTTCTCCTCCATCTCCCCCAGTTAATGATTCCGCCCCCAAGTACGATATCCCCGTCGTACAATACTGCGCTCTGGCCGGGAGTGATGGCCCTTTGCGGCTCATCAAATACTATTCGTGCTTTTCCATCTTCCAGGACCTCCACCGTTGCAGGCTGCTCTTTGTGCTTGTACCTGATCTTGGCCATGCACCTAAATGCTGCCTTTGGCGCTTCTCCTGTTATCCAGTGGAATTCACGTACCAATACCTCTTTTTCAAAAAGATCTGCATCATCTGCCAGAATCACTTCATTGCGCTCTGTATCCAGTCTCTTTACATAAAGCCTTCTGTCAGCCGGGATCCCCAGTCCCCGCCTCTGGCCGATGGTGTAGTTGATGATACCCTCGTGGGTTCCAAGGACATTGCCCTGAAGATCCACAAAGTTCCCCTTTGGATAGTCCTTACCCCTATATCTCTTAATCATGCCGGCGTAGTCCCCGTCCGGCACAAAGCAGATATCCTGACTGTCCTTTTTGTTCTTGTTTACAAAGCCGTACTCATCCGCCAGTTCTCTGGCTTCGTCCTTGGTCATCTCTCCCAATGGGAAGTATGTGTGACGAAGCTGCTCCTCTGAAAGGTCATAGAGCACGTAGCTCTGATCCTTCTTGGGATCCAAAGCCTTTAGAAGATAGAAATGACCATCCCTCTCTTCTATCCTGGCGTAATGTCCGGTAACTATATTATCATATCCCAGCTCTTTTGCCTTCCTGTAAAGGATATCAAATTTCAGGTATTTATTGCACCTGATGCAGGGATTAGGGGTCTCGCCCCTCTCATAGCTGCACACAAAGGGCTCAATGACATTTTGGGTAAACTCGGCTTCGTAGTGATAAATGTTGTAGTCAATGCCCAGCTTATCACAGACCGCTCTGGCGTCGTCAGTATCTTTTTTACTGCAACAGGTGCCAAAGAGATCCTCGCCTATCATGTCATTTTCATAAAGCCGCATGGTGCATCCCATGCACTCAAATCCTTTTTTCAGCATAAGAGCGGCGGCTACAGAAGAATCTACGCCGCCGCTCATAGCAATCAGAGCTTTTTTATTTTCGTTTTCTTTCATCATGCCTTGTTAATTTTCTCAATAATCTCAGGAAGAACAGCATCGATCTTGTCGTTGTCGATCTGGCAGGTTCCGGCATTTGCATGTCCGCCACCGCCATACTCAAGGCAAAGCTCACCGATGTTGAACTTGGATACCTTGTTGATGATGCTCTTTCCAATCATTACTGCAGTATTCTGTTTCTTAAAGCCCCAGGCCACATGAATAGAGATCTCTGCCTCGGGATACATTGCGTAGATCATAAAGCGGTTTCCGGCATATATTACATCACCGGCAGCCTTCTGGTCAACTACTACTACCTTTCCCTCCATGTGGGAAATGTCTTTAAGCTGCTTCTTAAAGAGCTCAGACTGCTCCATGTAGAGGTCAACTCTCTCTTTTACATCAGGCAGCTCCAAAACTTCCTTGATGTCGTGGTTAACACAGTAGTCAATGAGCTCCATCATCAGATCGTAGTTGGAAATCCTGAAGTCATGGAAACGTCCAAGACCTGTTCTTGCATCCATAAGGAAGTTCATGAGAACCCAGTCCTTAGGATTAAGGATCTCATCTTCTGTAAAGTCCGCAGAATCGCCCTTATCTACCGCAGTCATGATCTCATCGGATATTCTGTCCAGAGAATAGCCTGCGTTCTTGTAATAGTTATATACTACTCTCGCTGCTGACTTGGCATCGCCCTCAATAAACCAGTTGTTGCTGTCCTTCATTGAAGCATTTCTTGTCAGCTCAGATTCATGGTGGTCAAAGCACATAAACACACCGGGATTATATGGCAGGTTGGTCGTAATATCATTGTCTGTCAGCTCAACCTTGCCATCCTGAACATCCTTGGGATGAACAAACTTGATCTCATCAATGAGACTGCACTCCTTTAAGATCATCGCACATACCAAACCATCAAAATCACTTCGTGTCACAAGTCTCTTCTTGTCGCTCATATTGCCCCCTGATCCTTATGTAATCGCATGTTATTTACCACATGCAAAATCAAAAAGTGTCTGTATATAGTATATCACCAATAATTGAATTTAAAAAATTAAAATATCGTTAATAGAGTCCCGAGCCGTCATCATGTAAAAGAGTTCCCGGCTCCTGGTCAGCCGCTGAAGTAGCCAGTTCATCGCACCTCTCGTTCTCGGGATGTCCATTGTGGCCCTTGACCCAGTTCCAGTTCACTTTATGGGGCTCTGCGGCCTTTATAAGTCTCTGCCACAGCTCTACATTTTTGACCGGCTTTTTCCCGGCTGTCTTCCACCCGTTTCTGATCCAGTTGTCGATCCAGCCCTCTTTAAATCCGCTGATGACATATTTGGAATCCGAGTACATCTCCACCTCACAGGGTCTGTTGAGGCTCTCAAGACCCACAATGGCGCCCATTAGCTCCATGCGGTTATTGGTGGTCTTGTCGTACCCTGCGCTGATCTCTTTTTCATGAACCTCGCCCTTGGGATCGATATAGCGCATCACAACGCCGTATCCTCCCGGGCCGTCCGGGTTGCCCCTGGCGGAGCCGTCTGAATATATGCTGACTTTCATGCTTTACCTCCAAGGCTTGCCACACTGCTCTCCCAGCTGCCGGTCTTTAGGAAATCATCCGCCATCTTCTGGGCATTATCCACGATGGAATCGTCATATCCAAGGACCTTAAGGAGCTTAATAGCATTTCTTGTGGTGGCAGGTCCGCTCTTTAATTTATAGTCGAATCTGACGTCGTTATCCGTCACATCGCCCTCAAAATGGTAGATCTCATAGATGTCTTTTAAAAGAGCTGTAAGCTCAATGTCATGGGTCGCTGCAAAGCACTTAACATTGCTGCGTGCAAGTGAATCCAGGATCTGTGTTGAAGCTGCTATTCTCTCTATAGTGTTGGTTCCTCTAAGGACCTCATCCACAAAGCATAACACCTGGTTTCCGTCGGCTGCGGCCGCGTCTATTATCCTCTTGATGGACTTGATCTCAACGATGTAGTAGCTGTCGCCTTCAAAGATATCGTCCTTGAGGGCCATTGAGGAATAGATCCTGTAAAATGGCGCTCTGTAGGAACTGCCCAGCACTGTGTGCACCGACTGAGCCAAAATTGAATTGATGGCGCAGGTCTTAAGGAAGGTGGACTTACCGGAGGCATTTGATCCGGTGAGAAGAACTCCTTTTTCGGCCTCGATGCTGTTGGCTACTGCCCCGCTGATAAGGGGATGTATAAGGTCTTTTGCATTGTAGGCTGTACCTGCAAATTCAGGAACAACATATCCATTCTCAAAGGATGCTCTGAAGCAGGCTATAGAGATCTCAGCCTCTATCCTGCCGGTGATCTCAAGGATCTTGTCCAGCTTGTCCTTTTTGGACATGATAGTCTTGAACATCTGGTTAAACTTGATCAGATCCAGATGCGTCACCATACGGATATAATCCATGAGAAGATCCAGCGGATTTCCTGAAGAATTGTTTCTGGTTGGAGAAAGCAGGATATTTGCACCAACTTTAAAAGCTGAAAACTCGGATGCGGCTTTTTTCATCTCTTCCATGTCAGAGGAAAAGACTTCGTCCTTAATCCCGGAAAAATCCTTAACAGAGTTTATTACTCTCATGATGTAGCCGTAGGTTACAAGGTATGGGTCAATATCGCTCTTTATCCTAAAATAAGTGATGATCTGAATGACCATAAGTATAATGAGCGCTATGAAGCCAAGGCTGAAATTAAAGAAGCACAGTACAATTGCTGCAATTATAAGCACAAGCATCACATAGTGCATTACGTTGCTGCCATTTGCGGACTGCTCCAGATAATCCAGATAGTCATAGATTGAATATCTGCTGGAATTGCCCATGTTGTGATAGATCAGCTGGATCTTGCGTCTGTCTTCATGGTTGGTCTCAAAGAACTTCACCTGTTTTTCAAGGGACTCAAAATCATCCTGCTGCCTGGGGCTTCGAAGCATATAGTAAAGATACTCCTCCCCTGCCGCAGAAAGACAATAGTTTATCCTCTTGAATATGCCGTCCATCCCAAGATCATTCCAGGTGATATCGTCAATCTGAAACTCCTCCGGATGGTTCCTGTAAAATCCGTTAACATGATCCATGTCGTCTGGCTTGTACTTCTTTTTAGGCTCCTGACCATAGATCCTGGTCAGAAGATCCAGGAGCTTTTTTCTGGCACTAAGCTTATCCCTAAGCCCCAGTAAAAACGCCACAAGAATAAATAAACCTACGATAATTAGAATTGCATATGATTTCATAGACTGCTGTAAATCCTCTTGGAGATTTCTTCCGCCTTTCTGTATACTTCCTCAGGTTCTGCGCCAATATTGAACTTGCCGTTCTCATAGCGGATGATGCCACCGATCATGGTCATCATAACGTTTGATTTGCTACCGCTGTAGACAATGTTCTTGACGATGTTGTTGATGGGCTGCATGTTGGGCTGATGCAGATCGAGCATTATCATATCAGCCTTCTTGCCCTCTGCAAGATAATCGCAGTCATTAAGGAGCATGGCGTGAGCGCCGTTGACAGTGGCCATTTTAAGCACTTCTGCGGCATCTACGCTTGAAGCGTCCATATTCCTTAGCTTGGCTAAGCCTGTTGTCAGGAACATCTCCCTGAACATATCAAGGCAGTTGTTGCTGGCAGGGCCGTCGGTTCCTATGGCTACCGGAATTCCCTTTTCAAGATACTCTGAAATAGGTGCTATTCCGCTGGCAAGCTTGGTATTGGAGCCGGGATTTGTAACGGCAAAGAGGCCTCTCTTTTTCATGATCTCCCTGTCCTTATCATCGGTCCATACCAGATGATATCCGCCTCCGCCGTAGTCAAACAATCCTAAGCTGTCGAAGAATTCTATAGTTGACATTCCATATCTGTCACGGCAACCCTGAGTCTCGGATTCGGTCTCCTGGATGTGTGCCCAGAAGGGAGCTTTATACTTGTGGACGAGTTTGGAAGTCTCCTCCAAAAGCTCTTTTGAACAGGTGTATTCGGCGTGAATACCAAGAATGAAGGAATTGTACTCATCCCTGCCGTTAAGGTCGTTATAATAGCCCTCAAGCATCTCCACGGACTGGCTGAAGTTGTTGACGCAGCTGGTCTGGACGCATCTCATGCCGCAGTCCCTGAAGGCGTCTGCCACTGAATATGGTGTCAAATACATCTCAAAAGCAGCTGTTATTCCGCTGGTGAGGTACTCCATAATGGCGATCTTGGACAGATGGTAAATGTCTTCTGCTGTCATCTTGGCTTCCACAGGGAAAATCTGTGTGTTAAGCCAGTCAGACAGAGGAAGGTCATCTGCCTTGGATCTCATCATGGTCATGGCGGAATGGGTGTGGGCATCTTTAAAGCCCGGCATAAGGAGATTTTCCTTACAGTCGATCTCCCTGTCCCAGACAAGTATTGCGTCCTGATGGCTGTCGCAGTACTTAAGCGCCTCCTCGTCAGTTCCAACGAACATGATGCTATCGTCCTTAACCCAGACCTGGCCTTTGAAAATGTCTTTTCCCGGCTCCATGGTAAGGATTCGGGCGTTATATAATCTTATTCTCATACTTCAAACCTCTTGATGGATTCCATTACAAGCTTGGTGAAAAGAGGTGCTGCCTTATCTGCAGCTTCCTGAACCTCCTCGTGGGAAAGAGGCACATCTGAAAGACCTGCTGCCAGGTTGCTGATGCAGGAAACGCCGCAAATGCGCATTCCCATGTGGTTGGCTGCAATTGCCTCATTAACTGTACTCATACCAACTGCTGATACTCCGAGCTTGGCAAGGAGTCTGATCTCAGCCGGAGACTCGAAGGATGGGCCTGTAAGCTGTGCATAAACACCTTCCTTGAGGTCGATATTGTTCTCCCGAGCAACCTGTCTGATGACATCCTGGAGGTCCTTTTTATAGACATTGGACATATCAGGGAATCTTGGTCCGAATTCGTCCAGATTAGGTCCTACAAGAGGGTTAGGTGCAAAGATTGAGATGTGATCTGTTATGAGCATCAGGTCGCCGGCTCCAAAGCCCTCGCCAAGGCCGCCTGCTGCGTTTGTAAGGAAAAGGATCTTGGCTCCCAGCATCCTCATGAGTCTTGCGGGAAGCACAACATCTGTTATGTCATAGCCTTCGTAGTAATGAACTCTGCCCTTCATGCATACGATCTTCTTATCTCCAAGATATCCGAAGATGAACTTTCCTGCATGTCCCGGAACAGTGGAGATAGGAAATCCCGGGATCTCGTTATAGGGAACCTCGGCCTCCACCTCAATATTTTCAGCAAATCCGCCCAGGCCTGAACCCAGAACCAGAGCTATATCCGGTTCAAACTCCGTAAACTTTCTTACAGCGGTCTCGCATCTAAGAAGCTTTTCATATAACCTGTTTTCCATGATAAATCCCCTTTCACATTATTTATTACTTAGCGCAAAAAGCGACACTGGGCCGCTTTTTACTCTCAGTCAATCATATCAAATTTTCGCCACTTTCACCATTAGAAACATCTAAGGCGCCTTCGCTCTCATCTGCTTCCTCTTCATCTGTGACCAGCTCTTCCAGATAATCAGGCAGATCCGGATTTTCCAGACGGCCGTATATAACAGGCTCCACAGTGTTGTTGATGGCATGGACCACGGCTTCCTTCATGCCGCCCTTAACAAATCTTGAAACCAGGGCACTTTCCCAGCCGGTTCCATCAAAGCTGTAAGTCTTGAGCGTTTCGTGGAGCATATCTGCCCCTGGCGTCTCAAGCATTCTTATCTCTATCCTGCCGGGAAGTGACGGGTAGATAAACGTACCTTTTCTGTCTACACGGTCCACCGCATCGTCCTCAAAGTAGATATTGAAGACTCTGTAGGAGGCTTCTTCGAGGAAATATATGATATTCCTGATGGTCAGGCGGTTGAACTCATCTCTTGTGCAGACTGACTCAAGGGAAACCTTGTAATTTTCTGCGTGCATGTTGATGTCGCTGATATATCTTTTGCCTCCAAAGCCACAGCGAAGCTTGAAGATAGCCTCGCCCTCATAGATATCCAGATAAAAGGCGTTGTCCTCGCCAAGTCTGAAGCCCACCTTCTTCATGCCGTCGGTAAAGTTGTTGTGCACGATCTGCATCATTATGGGCATGATACCCACTCCGGTGGTCTCAAGGTCATATACCTTGCCATCCAGCTTTTTAAGCCAGGTGTGGATGAGCTGGTTCTCATTCCTGATATTGTAGGAATTTACTGCAGCCTTGAAGTCAGTTCTTTTGCCGGAAAAGCTGATGCTGCGGTTTCTGGGAGAGCCTGTGGTCATCCTGACAGTTCTGTTTTTCCAGCCGCCTCCGCTGATAACCGGGAATTCTGCTGTTCTGCCGCTCACTGACTTGCATATTGCCTTGAGCTCTGAAAGGGCTGCAAAATCCTCAGGAAGTGGCTCATCGGAGACCACTATGTCATTCTTCATCCTGTCGCGGATCTTAACCGCCATGCTGCTGGTCTGGAAGACATCGGCATTACCGGCGTTTGTCACCACCACCATATCTATGTCAGGGTATACAAAGACATTCTGCCCCATCATTCCGTTGTAGGCAAAGGATCCAGGCCTGTCATCGTTAACCCATAGCTGATATCCATAGTAGTGATTGTCGTCTCTGTCGGTTTCTATCTGTTTGGTCGTGGACTCTTTTACCCACTCCTCAGGTACTATCTGCTGGCCTTCCCAGACGCCGTTCTGGATATATAGCTGGCCAAGCTTAGCCATGTCCTCTATCCTCATGAACAGGCCCCAGCCGCCCTTGGTGATGCTCTGAGGACAGCTCTCCCAGAAATACCTCTTTATGCCCATGGGGTCAAAGATCCTCTCCTTGCAGAATTCAGAGAGGGACTGGCCCGTGATCTCAGTTACTATAGCCGACAGCATGTACGTGTTCATGCTGTTATATTCAAATTTGGTTCCGGGATCGAATTTGAAGGATGCATCCAGAAAGCTCTTTCTCCAATCATTGCCGCTTATGGCGCCAACCTCGGAAAAATCCACTCCGCTGGACATATTGAGAAGATTTCTCACAGAGATGGTCTTCCTGAAGATGCTTAAAGGCCCCATTTTAGGGGAAAAGATATCTCCAAGGCGGTCATCTAAAGAAAGCTTGCCCTCTCCCATCAGTATGCCAATGGCCATTCCTGTGATGCTCTTGCACATTGAGTAAGTCACATGCCACATATCCAGGTCGAAGGGCTCAAAGGCGCACTCTGCTATTACCTTGCCGTGGCGAAGAGCCATGAACTTGTGCATCTTGCAGTCCCTGTCAGCCGACAGATCCCTTAAAAGGTCAGTAAAAAAAGCAGAGCTTACGCCCTGAGATTCAGGAGATGATCTCTCCAGAAATTTCTCATCCGGGAAGGGGAACCCTGAAAATGCAGGCTTTTGGGGATTATAATCCACCTTGCTGATCTCGCCGGTCTGTCTGGCGACCATTTTCATCAAAAGCTCTCCAACGTAAAGTTCTGCTCTTGGCATATTAAATTTCCCCCGTATAAAAGTGTTATAAAGCGGAAGACATTCTTCACTAAACTCGACAAAACCTCGTTAAGAGCTCTGCTCAAGCGCTCTCATGGAATTTAGTATTGCTATTACTGCTACTCCAACATCACCAAATACTGCAAGCCACATAGTTGTAAGACCCAAAGCTCCTAGTATAAGGATGATCAGTTTAACTGCAAGCGCAAAGACAATGTTTTCCTTAACGATCCTTACGGTCTTGCGCGCTATCTTCATGACTGATGCTATCTTGCTGATATCATCGTCCATGATAACTATATCAGCCGCCTCAATGGCAGCATCGGATCCCATTAATCCCATGGCGATACCCACGTCTGCTCTCATAAGAACCGGAGCATCGTTAATTCCGTCACCTACAAACGCAAGCCTGTTACCATTATCCGCCTTTGAAAGCATTTTTTCAACTGCGCTGACCTTGTCGGCGGGAAGGAGCTCGGCGCAGACATCATTTATTCCAACCTGATCTGCCACGTGCTGGGCTATATCCTTGTTGTCACCTGTAAGCATTACTGCGCGCTTTACTCCGAGATCGTACAGGGCTGCTATTCCCTCTTTTACCCCGTCCTTGATGGAGTCGGCGATGATGATGCTGCCGGCATAGAAGCCGTCATAGGATACATACACAACAGTGCCTGCGGCCTCGTCTAAAAGACCTATGGATGCCGGAACTTTGATGAGCTTGTCGTTGCCCACTAAAAGCTCTTTTCCATCGAGAACAGTGCTGATGCCGTTGCCAGCGATCTCTTTGGTTTTGGACTCATCTATATGAGAAGCATCGGGCCTGGCGCCTCCGTTTCTCTCTGAATAGCACTGGAGAATTGATCTGGCAATGGGATGATTTGAATACATCTCACCGTAGGCTGCAAGGCCAAGGAGCTGATCCTCAGTGATGTTGGACTGAGTTGAAGGTACTATCTCGGCAACCTTGAATTCGCCCTTAGTGATGGTTCCTGTCTTATCAAAAACTACTGTATCTACTGTTGCTACTGCCTCAAGGAAGTTGCTGCCCTTAACAAGGACACCCTTCTTGGAGGATGCGCCGATGCCGCCAAAGAATCCAAGAGGAACTGAGATAACAAGCGCACATGGGCATGAAACTATAAGAAAGATACATGCTCTTCTGATACTGTCTGCAAATGGCAGCTGGCCAAGAAGAGGCGGTATTACTGCAAGGAGAACTGCTCCGATGGTAACAACCGGGGTGTAATATCTGGCAAACCTTGTGATGAAGTTCTCCATTCTGGACTTTTTGTTGCTGGCATTCTCCACAAGATCCAGGATTCTGGCAACTGTGGAGTCCTCGTAGGCCTTGTCTACCTTGACCTTTAGGATGCCTTCGCCGTTGACGCAGCCGCTGATGACCTGATTGCCAACTGCTGCCCTTCTGGGTACGGATTCACCGGTGAGTGCTGCTGTATCCACAAAAGACTCGCCCTCAAGGATCGTGCCATCAAGCGGGATCTTCTCTCCTGCCCTGACAAGAATGATATCTCCAACGCTTACTTCCTCAGGGTCCACTTCGCTGGTTGAGCCGTCTTCAGCAACCAAGTTGGCATACTCCGGTGCAATACTCATCAGATCGGTTATGGACTGTCTGGACTTTCCTACAGCATAGCTCTGGAAGAGCTCACCAACCTGGTAAAAGAGCATTACGGCCAGGGCCTCGGAGTACTCGCCGATTCCAAAGGCTCCGAAGGTTGCGATCATCATAAGGAAGTTCTCGTCAAAGACCTGTCCGTGGCTGATGTTGATGATGGCTTTGCGTATTACGTCGTAGCCGATGATGGCGTAGGGGATGAGGTATATTATGAGTTGTACGAACCATGGAAGGGGCTCCATGATGCCGGTTTTGTCCAGGATCAGGAGGATGATGAACATGGCAAGTACAATCAGTATTCTATTGCGCGTTTTCTTTTGTTTCTTGGTCATATGACTTCCTCTAATTCTATCGTGATATATGCTTTGCTCCACTCCATTCCCGGAAGGCTACATCCATTCTAATTATCACTCAATCTCACAGTCAGGCTCTACCTTTTTACAAGCCTTTACTGCGGCATCAAATACACTGTCAAACACGTCGTCAGCTGCCTCTAATGTAAACTTCTGTGTCATGAAGTTAACCCTTGCACTTACAACGCCGTCTATCTTCTTAACAGCTTCCTCCATCTTTGCTGCACAGTTAGCGCAATCTACCTCACACTTAAATGTCTTTTTCATATTTCCACCTTTCTGCTCTTTCTACGAGCTATAAATTATTTACTCTTCAATGTGATTGATTCCCTGGTCAATTATGGTTCTAACGTGATCATCCGCCAGGAAGTAGATGATCTGTTTGCCCTCTCGTCTGTTGCCCACCAGCTTGCTCTGCTTGAGTATCCGCAGCTGATGTGATATGGCCGACTGGGTCATGTTCAGGCTCTCTGCTATGTCGCACACGCACATCTCCTGCTCAAAGAGTGCAAACAGGATCTTGATCCTGGTGGAATCCCCAAAGACCTTGAACAGTTCTGCCAGATCATAAAGCTTGTCATCATCAGGCATCTCCCTGTGCACCTTGAGGACCACATTTGAATGGTTGTGCACCACTTCGCAGTGCTCTACATCATTGATAGACATATGGTTTCCTTTCGCTTCATTTAAACATATGAATAATTGTTCATATGTTGAATATAAAACAACCCTCCTGATATGTCAAGAGGGTTAAAGAAAATTATAATATGAATCTTACAAAGTACTCTTACCAATCTACTACATTACTCTTCAATGCTTTGAAAATCCTGTTTTGTAGGATGCCATCAGCAGTTACACAGGCAGCCCTTGACCGCAGACCGAACGTTGCTACAATCAAGCCACCGGAGTAGGCAAGAAATCTTTTTACATGGTTCACTTGAAAACTGAAAGTTATCTACACTTTCCAGCAAAACAAGTGGCATAAAAATGCTTCCCCCAGACCAAAAGCAAAGTGGTATTTAGAACTTTCGGAAAAACCTCAAAAAAACATTCCCCAATGAATCCCCCTTCTTCTATCCTTAAAAATATCACACCTACCCATTATTGGTCTTAATCCATACCATTAAGATATTTCTAACATCACTAAGCCATTTACTTTTTGGCAAACCAGATTAAATTGTGTTTAAAAATTAGAATCTTTACGTTTTTTAAACCGGAAAACACATACCAAAATAGCAACCAAAACGATTGCAACAATCACCCAAACTATTAAAAGATAAAAACAAATCACTCATGAAGGAGATTAATTATCGATAATTCGACATACAGAAATTCTTAAGAATCTCTATTGCAATCTTAAGAAAATCTTAAAGATTAACAGAGAATAATCTGTGACATCCCTGCATGGATCAAGGGAGGAAGATACGGAAATCTGGAGATTCAAGCAATTGCACAGGAATTCTTTCTCAATAGAATGGATATCTATTCTTCGAGAATGCTTTTATTTCAATACTCAACTAATAACGGACAGTCCAAGAAAGAATCGGACTACACAAATGTTAATGACGTAACCATAGTCGCTCTGATGAAAGAAAGTCCAGCAGTATTCAAAAGCTTCAATAGTCCGAGATATATTCACAGATTCAAAGATGCTGTTAGTGACTCAGGAATAAGGATCAAAATGCTCCGAAACATTGCATTTGTGCAGCTTGACAAGGCTCTTGATATGTTTTTGACCAAAACCTATAATGAAGATGAAGACGTTGAACTGCTGACACTGCTTGCAGTCTTGGCAGATCCAAATAACGAGGATATCAAAAAAGCTGTTTATAACAACAGCTTCTTCGGAAAAATCTACGACGATGCTAACCGTTTTTCCCAAGATAAGGGGGTGCAGAATATGTTGTTTGAAGAAGAACTTGCCATCATGGACTACAACACCAGTATCCATTTAGCAGAGAAAAAAGGTGAAGATAGAATTAATGCCTTGAATATATGGCTTCACGAAAACAGCAGAGATGATGACATAATCAAGGCTGCCATGGATGCCTCTTTTCGCACAACTCTCCTCGAAGAATACTCCAATGAAAAAATAACTAAAAAAATGGGACAGTAAGAACCGTCCCCAGTGTCTCATAAAAAACCCTCTTGAGATTTCAAGAGGATTCCTTGAGGCTGTAAATGCAGCTCTGGCAACAGGCGGTATCGTTGCTGACGGAAGTCACGCAGGCAATGTTGTCACCGAGGATTATGAAGCAACAGCCGATGTAGTCGTTGTTGGCGGCGGCGCAGGCATGACAGCTGCCATCACAGTTGCTGAAAACAGCAAAAAGGTCATTCTCCTTGAAAAGAGTGCTATCCTTGGCGGAAATGCTGTCGCTGACATCGTAGTCTTCGGCAGAATCGCAGGTCAGAACGCATCGAAGCAAGATTAAAACTATGGGCTTTTCGCCAGACAGTGACAGTACTGTGATATTTTGAATGTTATACTATCGTTAATATGATATGATTATATCCAGTACTATTATGAGGAGGTGGTTCCGATGGATAACCTGAATAAGAAAGCGTTAAGTGATGAAGTATTAAACTCCGTAGTAGGCGGTGCCAGCACATCAGAGTCCAATGAAGATGCCAAGAGATTGGAATTCGAGGCGTCATGGAGAGGGCTTGGTCTTGAGACAACGGTTTCCGGTATTAAGAGGGGTGAGCTGTTTGATGAGTGGGCAAGGACAGGATACAAGACTGATGCCACAAACTTCATTTTAAAGAATCTGAACAAATAAAAAGCAGCCCGTTGGCTAAAACGGGCTGCTTTATTCATTAATCCCACATGGATTCAGTGGCGTCTATGGTCTTTTTCTCAGCGTCATTTTCGTTCGTTGCCAGTCCTGCTATATCAGGCTTGGTTCCATCTTTGTAATTAACGTATGTGTCAGTAAACAGATCAGGGAAGTCTTCGAAAGCCACCGTAGCTCTCTGAGATCCTGCCGCATAGCTGCCCATGGTGTAGTCCTGGAAATAGACTGTTATCCCGTCGTAGTCCAGGGTCCATGCCAGTCCCTTAGCATCATCTTTAAGCATTTCGGTGATATAATCAATAAGGTTCTGCCTGTCTGTAGGCAGATCTTCAAAATACTTTTTAATGTCGCTCTTCTGCTTTTCCAGTTCATCAGTAATGGTATCCGGCAGGCTGTCAATGTCTTTTACCACATCCGAGAGTTTTATAGCTTCTCCGGTTAACGGATCCAGATTACGAGTATAGTACGATACTACTCCATGAACACCGCCAAGGTATGTAAACTTCATCACTGCAAAGGAAAGAACTCGGTCGTCAGCCCTCTGAGGAATGAAATCCTCTTCCAGCTGGAAGCTCCAGTCAACTCCTTCTATCTTAAGATTAAGGGCGTCCTTCTGATAGGTGGCCATTTCCTCCCTGATGCCCTCTTCCTCACGTAAATTAAAATCATCCAGCGCCTTACTAAGCTCCGGATACTGCTCCTTAGTGACCTCATCCAGTGTCACGTCATAGTAATTACCTGTAATGAGCTCCGCGCCGCTGGCCGGATCAACCAGCGTACAGGGATGACTCTGATAACTGTAGCCGATAGGTAAAGCGAAATCGGATTCACCCTTCTCCACTTCCTCGGATAACACTTCGCCAAAGAGAGCGTCGAAGCGTTTATCCAGTTCATCCATTAGCTCCACATCGCTTTTAGAGTATTGTTTATACTGACCTATATTGTAGTAATCCCATTTACTTCCACCGACAGAGGAATTGTCAAATTCAATGCTGTAGCCCCATGGACTGTAATCAGTGATAAAATCTTCGCTGTCTTTTCTATCCTTCAGTGAAACAACATTTTTTTCTTTTATGAAGGTCTCAAACGCTGCCACTTTATCTGAAGATACCGCATAAGTGGTAACAGTTGTAGGCTCTTCAAGGTTCTTTCGATTGGAGCTTTCGATGATCCAATCCCCGTTTTCATTCTTCTTAAGGCTGCTATAGTGATATTCTCCGTCCATATCACCATAGCCGGGGCTGTAGCTAAAGCTTACAAGGCTGCCCAGCTCTACACTCTTACTCTCCTGCTGACTTTGACATCCCGCAAGAAGCAGGCAGCCAAAAAGACCCACTGAACCAGCCGTAATAATACTTTTTATTTTCATGGTAAATCCCCCTCAGTTCTGTTTCTCATCTCACCTTGCGATACACTTACCTATCGGAGTCCAGTTAATGGGGATGGTGTATTCCAGGCAGTCGCTCATTATCTCGACAAAAGCATCCTCACCCGATTCCATTTCCTCGGATTTACCTGCATCCACTATACCGGTAGTATTTTGGTAATAGCCTATGCTTCCATCATTCTTTTCATCTGTGAAATAGCATTTATCCCAAACAATCTCAGTGCCATCCTTACTCAGATGATTATTGCCCATGATTGTAAGAGACACGCCTCCGGAAGTCATGAAGAAGAAATGTGTATCATCCACACGCTGATATGTGCTTCTGGCCGAGCCGGCATATGTAACAACAGGCTTGTCATCCTTTAATGTGTACACACCGGAAACATAGCTCTTATTGCCGGAATTCGAATAATTCGCATCGTAGCCGACAATAAGCTCCGGCACACCATCGCCGCTGATATCCTCCAGAGTATAGCCTATCTCATCAAGCGGATTTTTCTTCTCACCGGAATCAATAACATCCGTAAGATTTCCTGTGGCATAGCTGTACTCCCTGTCCATGTTGTAGCCGTAGTCTATGACATCAAGGATTTCCGTAAACACCGGCTCATAAAGAGCTTCATAATTGACACTGTTACCAATATGAGTCCAGTTCAACAGCTTACATCTGGCCTCGTATTCGTCCATCTTGTTCCAGAATTCATCCTCGGAAATACTTAGTTCTTCAGATTGCGAAGATTCACTTGAGCCCGTATTATTGTGGTAAAGTCCAATGCTTCCCCCATCCTTCTCATCAGTCAGATAGAAGTCATCCCAAAGCTCTTTTGTCCCATCCTCGCTAAGATGGCATTCTCCAAAATATGAGTAAGCCGCGCCGCCTGAACCAAAATAATAGAAATGGCCATCTCCTATCCATCTATAGCTGTTGCGTGCCCATCCATCAATAATCTGCACAGGCTTGTTGCCTTTAATGGAAAAGACACTGAAAAGATAGCTCTGAGACCCGAAATCACTATAATCTTCATCGCATCCGATCATGAGCTCCGGGATACCATCACCGCTGATATCTTCCAGCACGTAGCCCACAGTCTCGGCAAGAGGCTTATCCCCGGGATACATGGCTTTCTCCATCAGACCATTACCTGCGTATTTATAGCTCTTGTCATAGTCGTAGCCGCTATTTACAATATCAGCCACCTCGTCAAGTATCGGAGCGTAGATACTTTCATGATCGACAGTACTGTTAGCTGTATCACCATCTTTCTTTTCATCCGTTTCCTTCTGCACATCAGATTTCTCATTTGCAGCAGCGTCAGTAGTCTCGCCGGCTTCCTTTGTGCCTGTTTGCACGTCCGAGGTCTCAGTAGTCGGCTGGGGACTTTCCACCGCATCTGAAGGCTTAGCATTATCACCACATCCACTTATCATCAATGCCAAAAGACACGTCGACACTACAGGTATTACAAACAACTTTTTCATTATCTCTTTCCTCTTCTTCTCTCATCTCATATAAAGACCTTGTCATCGTAGTCAAGCTTCTCCCCGGCATCTGCAGGATTGGTCCTCACAAGAATCCAGCATGGCTGTCCTTCTTCAGCTTCGCCGGTCAGCTTTTTCAGATCACATTGCTCCTCAAAGGAGTCGTAGTCCTTAGTGGTGCACTCTATGATTTCGCCGTCAAAGAGCTCTCCCTCGTGGTAGAACTTGACCTTATCACCGACACTGAATTCTCCCAGCATTACTACACAGTCCAGAAGGACATTATCTCCATACTCATCCATTGTCCTTACAGTGAAGTCATCATCAAGATAGCGGAATGCGATTGATGAGTAGATGTCTGCATAGGCTTTGGTTCCGCCTACAGAATCAAGCTCAGCTCTCTTCTCTTCATCTGACATATCACGTTTGTAAATGATCGTGCCGCACATATCAACTGTCGCATCCGTGAGCGGCTTAGCCCACCATTCCTTGACTTCTTCAGCGCAGGTGTCACACAGCTCTCCATCCTTAACCGGATTGTAAGTAAACTTGCCTATAGCTTTGTGACAGATCGGACAGGTCTTTCCTGCCTTCTTCTCATCACCATCTTCTGACTTTTTTCCAAACCCAAAAAATCCCATAACTATTTTCCTCCTTACTTTCCGCCTTTTACAATTATGTCGCCAGGCTTAAAATCCGTGTTATAGATGATATTGCTTCCTGCAGCTGACATTGATAAGATTTGGTGGTATATCAGCACATATTAAACGATATCATAAATATTGCTGCGTTTATACCTCCAAAAGTATATATTTTCAAAAAACAAGGGCAATGCCTGATTATTGCTCAGACAATTGCCCTTTTTAAGCTTATCTGTATCTTATTTTCTTATTCCAGAATGGTTATTACATCCTTAAGAATATAATGGAACGTCGGGTATGAAGTATTCTCGTTCTCTGTATAACCATTTTGAAGGTTGATCGTATCGGAGGGATTCTTAGGATCAACTCCGGTGTAATTACCTTTAAATACGAAATCACCGCGGCCACGCATGAACTGCTCAATGACACCGGCCATAGCTTCCTGGGTTCCGGGAGCTGCCACATGCATGTTAAGGTCAGTCATTTCTATCCAACCCTTGTCAAAGCCTGCAGATACATCGGTGCCGTGGATATTACCTATTACCACGGATTCAATCTTCTTGTTGTTCATAACTGCATCCACAGCAGCAAGCACATATGGTTCCCAGTTAACTCTGGTGGTTACAAGTGATGAAATAGGCGCTACCTCTGACATACTCTGGTTCCAACCCACGAAATAAACCGGAACCTCCTGAGCTGCTTCCTCACAGGCAACTGCAGGGCCTATGGTGTCGGTATACTGTGACAGGACTACGCATCCATCCTTTATCAGCTTCTGAGCTGCACTCTTTTCATGAGCAAAGCTGCTCCAGGTGTTCGTGTAACATACCCGCATAACAGCTGTAGGTACTACCGAACGAACTCCAAGAAGGAATGAGGTGTAGCCCGAAATAACCTCTGATGTCTGATAAGAAGCTACGAATCCCAGGATTGCCTGATCCTCTGTGATGAGCCCCTCGGATATCATCTGCTTGATCTTAAGTCCTGCTGCAATTCCGCTGACATATCGTCCCTGATATGCCTCACCCTTAAAGGTATGGTAGTTGTCGGTAACCAGCTTGCTGCTCATGTCCATATAAGAGGTCTGGCAGAACTCCACATCAGGATATTCAGCCGCAAGCTCTTTTACCTGAGAGCTGTATCCGTTAAAGAAGATAATGTTGCAGCCGCTTGCCACCATAGATCTAAGTGGCTCTTCCATTCTGTCATCCAGCACGTTGCTGGCAGTCATGGTCTCAACCTTTTCTCCATATTTCTTTTCCACTGCATCCTTGGCAAGGGAGAAGTTGTAGGTGTAAGGCGTGCTCTCGTCGTTGTCATAGATAAATCCGACTTTCAGCACATCTCTGCTGGAAGATGGATGAAGAATCTTATATCCGCCAACAAATAACGCAAGCAGAGCAAGACATGTCAGTACTGTTATAGTATATACTCGCTTCATGACTTACCTCCTTTCTCGTCTGTGGAGGCGTCCTTTTTCTCATCTGTTGGGGCGTCCTTTTTTTCGTCCTTTTTTTCGCTTTCCATCTCAGCTTCCTGAATCTTTTTGTCCTCTTCCACACGGCGCTTAAGCTCTTCCTGAGCCTTTTCATCCGCGCTCTGTATCTCAGCTCGTTTCTGAGCATAGATCTCATCCAGATTGATTACTTTCTTGTCAACCAGACGAAGGAATGCGTCAAGTGCATCAGGATCGAACTGAGTACCTCTTCCGCGCTTCATTTCATTCATGACGTAATCTGTGTCCATGTGATTTCTGTAAACACGGTTACTGGTCATGGCATCGAAGGCATCAGCCACACCGATGATCCTGGCAAAAAGAGGTATCTCATCTCCTTTAAGTCCGTCAGGATAACCCTTTCCGTCGTACCTCTCATGATGATATCTTGTTCCGTCAACAACGTGCTCAACCAGAGTGAAATCCTTGAGTATCTCTGCACCTCCGATAACGTGGGATTTCATCTTGGCATACTCTTCGTCAGTCAGTCGTCCGACTTTGTTCAGAACGCTGTCGGGAATACCGATCTTACCGATATCATGCATCTGCGCCGCTTTCCTCAGGTTAGATAAGAACCTGGTTCTCTGCGAAGGCTTGTAGCACTTCATTTCCTCGGCGATAAGCACTGAGTATTCCGCAACCCTTAAAGAGTGCTGATGTGTTCGCACGTCCTTGGCATCGACTGAGTTTGCTATGGCCATAACGGTCTCGTTGGCCATGTTGATCTTTATCTGCTGCTGGTTTAACTGTCTTTGTACAATAAGCCATGTAAACCAGATCAGTATCAGCGACATCAAAATGAGCATATATGCTGCAAAGCCGGGCTGTTCGTAGAATTCGCCCTCCTTTACCAGAGGGAATTTGCGCTCCTCCAGTACCTTTTCTCCTGCACTGTCAAAGATTGCCAGATGGAACTTGTAATCTCCTGCAGGAAGGTTCGCATAAATGATGTTATTCAGGCTGTTCTGTGGCACTATGGTCCACTGGGTATCATATCCTTCGAGGAGGTAACCTACGTTCGGTTCCTGGATCGTATAGTTGAGGATCTCCGGTCCCAGCTCGATTCGGCTTACGCCCTGTCCCACCGTTATGTTGCCGGTGCGGTCAAGAGGCTGCTGCACGCCATCAAGCTTCACAGAAGCAAGCTGCATTCTGTAGGAGCGGACATCGCTGTTATACTTATCAACATCTATAAGGTACACGCCTGTATCACAAGGAAGGAACAGCTCGCCATTTCCGTTGTAATAGTTCCAGGAGTTTGCGGTAAGGGATGTTCCAAGTCCTCTTCTGGCATCCAGAAGCTCCCAGGCAATCTCTCCGCCTGCCACCAGTTCATCTCTTTCTACTACGTAGATACCCGCACTGGACATAACAAAGAGTGAATCCTCATCCTTAACCCAGATGTCGTAGTTGTTGAAGTAAGGGAACTTATCCAACACCCGAATAGTTCCTTCAGGCTCCAGGTAGCAAAGGCTGTTACTGGTTACTATGAATACGCCCTCGGACTTGGGATCCTTGACAGTTCTAAGGATAACTCCGCTGCTAAGGCCGTCTTCTCTGGTGAGCATGTCGGCCACTTTTCCGTCCTTAAGTACTGCTATTCCATCGCCGTCAGTACCTGCCAGGATCGTTCCATCGCTCCTCTCTGTAAGGGTCAATATCATGGAATTGATAAGGCCATCCTCGTTATTTACAGTATTCTGGACTGTATGGTTCTTTATGTAGCTCACGCCGGTATCACCTGCTGCCAGGATCGTTCCGTCAGAAAGTCCTGTGACGATACGGGCACGATTTCCAAAGCTGCCATTATCAGCGTTATATTCCCAGGATTCTCCGCTTGGCGCATACTCCAGAAGGCCTCTTCCGTATGTGCATACCCACAGGTGGTTGTTATCATCCACATACATACAACGTATGCGGGTGCCGTCAAGCTCTTTTGTCAGATCATTTTCAAGCTGGTTGTGGCAGGTCTTGTCCACCACGTCCAATCCATTGTCGGTTCCGATGTAGTAGCAGCGCTGCCATGAAACTATGGCGTTTACAACCTTGCGCTCCATACCGATGGCACCATATATATCCCTGAATGGAGATTTTGCCAGCCTCAGAAGCCCCAGTCTTGATGAAGTGAACCAGAGGTTACCCTGGTAGTCGTAGAGCATATTGTCGATGGAGTTATTGAAATCATTTGTGTTCAGGTTGTGGTAGCCACTCTTATCAATATATCCAACGCCGTTGTCCGCAGAAACAAAAAGCGTTCCATTGGTGAGGTAATTCAGGCTGTTGATGTTGGCTGCGACAGCGCAGGTCGTTACTCCAAGCCTCTTGAAACTGTCTTCTGAAACATCAAATTTATAGATATGGTTTGTGGAAGATCCCACCATAAGTGTTCCGTCCGGAGCAAAAGTGCAGCTGTTAAACACTTCTTCTCCCGTAGGGAGCTGCAGGTAGGACATGATACGGCCCCTCTTAAGAAGAAACAGCCTTCCGTCAGATGCTATGACAGCTACGTGGCCAAACTCATCCGCGCTGGAGCTGTCAGCATAGTTTACTTCCTCAAGAGTATTGGCCTCCTTGAGTCCGTTGTTCATAACAAGAACCTGCATGCTTCCTGAGGTTCCCACGTAGTAGTATCCGTCTGATGCACGGACTATGCTTCGAATTGAGTTTGATGGAAGTCCGCTGGACTGATCCAGAACATTAACAACCTTTTCGCGAATTACTATCGCCAGTCCGTTGTCGTTGGTACCGATCCACAGACGTCCCTCTTCATCCACATACAGGCAGTTGACGTTTTTAACGGTTTCATAATCGTCTACCCACCTGAATTCACGGCCATTGTAGCGATACAGACCGGCATAAGTGCCTATCCAGAGCACACCGTCATTGGTCTGTGCTATATCATTGGCTTCGCCGCAGGGAAGACCATTATTACTGCTATAAACACTCTGTACATAATCGTTGTAGTCAATCGTTGCGTCCTCAGTCTCATCTCCGTTCCTGGCCTGAACCGGCATAGGGATCAGCATTGAAAGGCCAAGGGTCACACACAGCAAAAGAGCTGCTCCTGTGGCTGTACCCTGCAGTTTTTTCTTTTCATCCTCGGTGGTTTTATAGGACTTTCTCATAAGAATGATCACATATACTAATGCAATTGTGAGCACCTTATCAGCAAATTCAATTGCCAGCTGCCCTAAAAGACAGCATATAAAAACAGGCCATTCCTTATCCAAAAGATAATTAATGACACCATCTCCCCATTTATTTCCTGTATATCCATGAGAAAAGATCAGATTCACGGGCACGGAAACCACCAGTGCCGTGAGCATAGCTAAAGATGCGGCCTTCATAAAGCCATAGAACTGATCAAACCAGTTACGTGTGGCGGCATAACCAACAATTATGCCAAGTGCGATACTGGTAATGGAATATGCGGCAGAAATATTGTTTATAACACAGTATGCCAGATTCCCGGTAAGTCCCACAATGGCTCCACACCAGGGACCTGCCACATATGCACACAGTGCCGTGCCAAATGAGTCTGCCCATATGGGAAGTTCAAGCCATGTCGATAGCAACTTCCCCCCTAAATTCAGGCATACACAAATCCCAACAAATAAAGCAATCTTCCATGTTTTTTGCTCTTTCATACGTATTCATCCCCTCGCATGCTAAAAAAACATAAGACTGAACTAAACAATCAGACGATTTTGAATTCTTTATGCACTACATATTATACTCTTAATTTCGTAAGTTTTCACGTATTAGAGCATTAAATCCTAGAACTCCAGCTCCTTTCTTCTAAAAATCAGTATAGTCAGTGCCAGCGAGCCAAAAACATATACGACTATGGTAAATAACAGATTAAGAATCCCCGATGTATAGTCACCAAGAATAAAATCCGAACCTGCAGATGAGAGCAGTCCAGACACATAATACTTTTCAAGATGATTCACAGCGAAACTACTGAACAAGCCGAACATGATAAGCGTAAGCGGTATCACAAGCTCAAAAGCCAGAAAAGCAACCATTCCAATAACAGCATTCTCGGACAAAAAATAGAAAATAGCGGCAATTGAAACGAATGCAATAGTATTTATATAGTCAGTAACAAACATAAGAACAAAAAACTTGGTCTGTGCTGAGCTAAAGTCAATACCATATGCAGCCTTTAATATCAGTACATATATCAATGCCAGCATCTGCATTTGCAGTGTGAGCAGACACAGGTCAACAAATTTGGCCAGCACAAACTTTTCTCTCGATAGTCCGTGTCCAATAACACCTATCATTACCATGGACTTGAATTCATCAGCATAAATGCCCATAAGAGCAGAAAAGCCTATAACCAATGATACAAAGCTATACTTCGTCATAACTGTATCAAGAAAGAAATAAGTCCGATCAGCACTGTCATCGATATCAAGCCACAGTGATATAGTAAGCCAGATAAGAGACAGAACGATCAAAACCCACGGAAGAATCTTTCCTGCCACGCGTCTTAGATCGGCTTCCAATAGTCTTCTCATAGATTCATCTCCTTCTTGTCAAAAGCCATTGTATTGACAGCTATAACCACACAAAGATAGATAAGTGCCGGTATAAGGCTAAATCCTATGTCTCCGTTCTGAAACTGGGTATAGGACCTGTTCAGAAGCCCTATATAACTAAGGTCATAGAACGGAAGCTCAGTTACCTCCTGTATCGCCTTAAGGGTCATCTCTGCAGCCATCCCCACCACGATCAGAACCAGCATTCCTCCAGCACCACTCATCGTCAGAAACAGAACAAGGGACGACAGCGCTATTATACCTATTCCCCTGACCACACAGAAAAGGCAGTATATAAACAGGAAGGTATTCTGTTTCTGGGTTACAGCAAGCCCAGTAGCACTATTACTAATCAGCGCTGCCACATACAAAACAGCATATGACCCCAGCAGCAAAATAAAGCAGTCCCACAGCTTTGACAATACGATCTTTTTCCTATCCATTCCCATTCCGATGACGTTTATCATAATTCCACTCTTAAGCTCATCAGAGTATACAGCATTATAGATTGGTATGCTGATCATAGTCAGAGCCCAAAAGCCCAAAAATGTTCTGTAAAACTCCATTTCCTCACCTGATGTTTCAGCAGGTGAGCGTCCCAATATGATGATCACAATGAAAAGCAGTATCACATAAAGGCCGGGCTTACGCAGTATTCTTCTCAGATCAGCTCTTATCAGTCTGTTCATTTTCCTGCTCCTCCAACAAGTCTGAAGTAGACATCTTCAAGAGAAGATTTCTCTACCACTTCCCTGACGATTTCAATGCCGTTCTCTTCCAATACCTTCCTTGCTTTCTCCAGATCATCAACCGCGATCTCAACTGCAGGCTGAGTATTCTGAAGATCAAGCTGGGAAATCTCTTTTATCACGACTCCCTCATTGATAATCCCAAAGCGATCAGCTGTATGTTCGAGTTCTCCGAGAATATGCGAAGAAACTATGACTGTCTTACCATACTCATCCCTGAGTTTTTTGATCAGGTTTCGGACATCTGCTATTCCCTGGGGATCCAGACCGTTTGTGGGCTCATCCAGTATAAGAATCTCCGGATTTCCCAAAATGGCATTGGCTATTCCAAGACGCTGCTGCATGCCAAGCGAGAAGGTCTTTACAGGCTTTTTTATTCCTGTAAGGCCCACCACATCAAGCACTCTGGCAATCTCCTGTTTGCGTTCTTTTCTGGGAATCCCTTTAACTGTTGCAAAATACAGGAGATTCCTCTCCGCATTCATATAGTTGTAAAATCTGCAGCCTACAAAAAAGCCTATCCTGCCGCGGTTTTTCAGAAGCTCTTTTTTGCTTGCAGAGTCCATGATAGATACGTTTCCGGAGTTTACATGGGAAAGTCCCAGTATCATCTTAAAAATGGTGGTCTTGCCGGCGCCGTTTCTGCCTATCAGTCCGTAGATATCCCCCTTGTTGACCTGCATATTTACATCTTTTAATACTTCGTGTTTGCCATAAGATTTATTGACATTTTCAAGTTTTATTACAGCTTCGCTCATAATCTGTCCACCTCTAATAACGCCAGTTTATTATCTAACTAAGTCCGGTCGGATGCGGATACCGTAACCGACCAAAATACGGTCGCTAACGGTAACCAGCTCCACATCACCAGACTTTGATCCTTTTTTCAGGTGCCAGGTACATTCCATCGCCTTCCTTTATCCCATAGGTGTCATAGAACTCATCAAACTGCTGAACTCCTACATTGACCCTATAGAAAGAAAGCGGGTGTTCATCATAGTGAAAACGTCCTTGTTCTGCTTCCAGAGGTATATTGCATCTCCATACCTTCGCAAAGGATCTGAAAAACAGGTCATAATCAAAATCCGGAACAAGTGAAGCCAGGTAAAGAGCAGCCTTAAGTCCGCCCATATCGGCAGTGGCTTCCTTATTGAGATTCATACCATTGTAGTCTGATGCACCGGGATACGGTATCAGTGTTGAATAATAGGATGCTACTTCCTCCGTCTTGTCATTAAAGCTCTGCTGATCTTCATACGGCAGCCAGTCAAACCTCATTCCTTCCTTGTCGTACTGCGCTCCCTGGGCATCAAAGCCGTGGGTGATCTCATGACCGACTATCGTAGAGATTCCTGCCAGCTTCTCTTCATAGGTCATATCAGGTGAATAGCAGTTAGGTTCGCATACTCCAGCGCATATGAAAATACCATTTAAATATCCGGCATAAAACGCGTTGCTCTCAGTCGTCGACAACATCGCTTCAAGCGGATCCCAAAAATCCCTGTCAAACTTCATGGTTGAACGAAGTGTCTTATGATATATACTGTATCTGGATGCCGCATAGTAGGCTTCAAGAAAGCTTCCGCCCTCTTCCTTTGATTTAAAAGGCGTCTTGCTGTAATCAAGTACTTCGAAGTTCTGATATGCAATGTGGATCTTCATGTATGAAAGCTTTTCCAGACACGCTGCTTTCCCTTCTTCGGAAAGCCATGGCTCTTCTGAAAATATTACTTTATAACCATCGATCAGATCCTGAGTAATCTTTGTCAGTTCCGATATTGTTGAATCATCGAAATAGTTCTCGACATAGACTTTATTCATGGCTCCCAGCATGGCAGTTGATCCTATGTAATAATCGAACTGGAGCGTATCCTCAGCCTGCTCATCACTCATTCCATAGTTCATTTCATTCTCAGGCAATTCAGCGGAAATACTACTCATGTACTCATAGGTTTCCCTATCCAGGAAGTCGGCACTTTTTAGACAGTAATTGACTATAAGAAAAGCTTTTATATCATCCAGATTTCTCTTTGAACAAAGAGAAGACAGCTTCCTGGCATACCCGATGCTCATGACTATCTGCTCGGTCTGGCCAAATCCCCAGGAGTCCAGAATGGCATTCAATGGAAATTCCCCTGCAATCTCCTCGACTTCATCCCGCATCATGGCGTTTTTTTCGATGTCATCTATCTCATAGTCTGAATTCAGCTCATCAACCTTCTTTTCCCATAGAAGGCATTTTCTAATAAGCTCGCCAGCCTCCTTTTTTGAATATCCCAGCTGCTGCAGCATATAATGGGCCCTGTTTTCGACGCTCTCATAAAGCTCTAGACCCGAAATTGAATTGAGCTGATTGTAAAGAGTTGAACCATAGCTATCCGTAAGAGAAAGCTCCGGTGCTCCTATAAGCGTAAGATTAACATCCGGATATTTCTCTGTATGATAATAATCCAGAACACTGATTCCTATTGGCGCCAAAGCCAGCGGGTTTCGTTCCAGGTTGCAAAAGAAATCCACCAGTTCATCCATACTGCTTATGGACTCAATGTCTTTGATATATGGCCTTAGGGGTTCAATCCCCTGGCTGTTCCTGTAGTCCCAATCAGAAGAAAGTGCATAGTATTTCCGCAGCACCTGCGCTTCTTCCCCCTGAATTGACTCATCAAGAACTGCTGCCTTTTGCTTTTCAAGTACAGTATCGGTAGCCTCCTGAAAAATATCATGATACTTATCACCTATTTCCAGCTTCCAGTCCCTGTTTATCGCCGCTGCAAAGTCATCCTTAAGACTTATATCCTTATCCTCGGTAATAACTCCCTGCAGGTCAGAATCCACCCATGTCTGCTCATAGGCTGCCAGTAGCAATTGCTTTGCGCTTTCACCCGTGGAAACTTCGGCAGATGATGAACATGCAGTAAGCACGATGCTAAGTCCTATGGAGAGTAAAAGAGCTGTTGGTTTTCTCTTTGACATATTGTTCTCCCTAATAACGCCAGTTTATTATCTGACTAAGTCCGGTCGGATGCGGATAATACATAATCCACTGCTGATTGTACTGTTTTTCTCAGAAATCTTATAACATCTACGGGATATTCGCCTATTGCTGTCTCCCCTGTTACCATGACAGAGCCCGCTCCATCAAGAACTGCGTTATATATATCACTGACTTCTGCTCTGGTGGGGACTTTGCTGTGTTCCATGGATGACAGCATCTGAGTGACAACCATAAATGGTATTTTCCCTTTATTGCACCTTTCTGCGATGTTTTTCTGAACCCCGGGAAGTTCCCAAAGCGGAACCGCATTTCCAAGGTCACCTCTGGCGATTATTATCTCATCGGCAAAGCCAAAGAAGTTTTCAAGATTTTCTACTCCGCGGGTGTTCTCAATCTTGGCATAGATCTTTATCTCTTTTCCGCCGTTTGAATCCAGTACATCTCTTAGCTGCTTTAGATCGCTCTCGCTTCGTACAAAAGGCTGCATGACACCATAAATGCCGTTTTTGCAGGCAAGCTTGATATTCTCCATATCGCTGTCCGTAAGTGCCGGCATGTCGATGGTTTTTCCCGGGATGGCTATACTCTTTTTCCCCTTAAGCTGTCCGCCTCTGGTGATAATGGCTATAGCTCTTTTGCCATCTGCATGTTCTATCCTGGCTGCGATTTTGCCATCATCTAAAAGGATTTCCTGATCCTGTTCAAGAGCTGCAAGTATTCTGGCATCCAATGGTACTTTGTCATCTCCCAGTGTCAGTTTATCTCCCTCTTTTAGTCTGATGGTGGACTGAAGGTTTCCAACCCGTAGCTCCGGTCCTTGCATATCGATGAGGATTTTGGGGTCTATATCATGCTTTTTAGCAGTTCTTTTTATCTTATCGATATCCTCAAGGCAGTCCTGAAGCATAACGTGTGAGAGGTTTATCCTTATACCGCTCATGCCCTCGCCGAACATTTCATCAAGAACTTCCTCGTTCCTACAGGATGGCCCCAGAGTTCCAAATACGTCTATCATTTCAGTTCCTCACGAAATAACAATAATTCATATATAAAACCATTATATGACAAAAAAGAGACTGCACGGACGCACAGCCTCTTTTTTAAGAAAAACGTTATATTTTCACTGAGCCTTATACTCCTCTGTTGAGCCAAGTCCAGATACTTTAAGGGTCTTTTGGTCCTCGGATACAGACATAAGAAAGCCCGAGTTGAAGTCATCCTTGCCTTCCAGCAGATAAGTGCTGTTTCCAAGAGGCATTACATTGAAGCTCTCAGAGTATCCAAAGCTATAGGTCCTGACTGCCTTGGCGTAATTAGCGCCGTCAGAATAATTTATGATGTCTATCACAATAACAGGATCTGTTCCGTAGGACTGCCCGCTGATTGGCTCCACGTCATCCTGGCGCTGCTTTACGGATTTGTCCCAGGAACCATCGTCTTTTACATAAAAGCCATCCGCGGTATAGTTGTTCTTCATCAGACATCCGGAGAAGTCCACGTAGTAGTATTTGCCCTTTTCATCGACCCAGCAGTTGGATACCGGATTTCCGTTGGCGAGTGTATAAGTTCTCTCACCTGACTGCTCAACGTTCCAGGTTCCGCCGGAAATCGCATAGGTGGCAGGATTATAGTCGGGATTTATTCCTGTATCTGAGGTGGTATCAGTACTAGTGGTGGCACCAATAGTAGTAGTGTCTGTGGTGGTCTGCGCTGAAGTTGTCTGCTCTGTCGTAGTTTGCGCTGTCGTCGCAGCAGTATCCGTACCACCTGTGAGAACGTCCTCTACTTTTTCTGCGTTTTCCGTGGATGTTCCGGTTTCTTTCTCTGCAGAATCTGCTTTTGCCTGTTCAGCCTTATCGGTCGCATTTTCTTCTTTTTGTGTCTGCGCAGACTCTTCCTTAGCCTCTTCCTTTACTTCCCCAGTTGGTTCCCCAGCTGCTGCCTCTTCCGCCATGGCTAATGCTTCATCAAGCGACACCTGATCAGGATCGGAATCTGCATTTTTAGCCTTTTTTACCTTGGTAAAGTAATAGCCGGCTCCTAAAAGAGCAACGATTACGAGCACAAGAACAGCAATGATCACAGGCTGCATCTTGTTGCCGTCAGAAGAAGCTTTCTGCGTTGCCTTCTTAGGGGACTCCTGCGCTACCGGCTCATCCGCCATGCCACTCCCCTGATCTTCATCTATTTTATTTCCGCAATGTTCACAAAACACGCTGTCATCCGGCAGCTCTTTTCCGCAATTAGGACAAAACATGACTGTGCTCCTTTCACTGTTTATTAAACGGTATCGTCACATTCTTATCATCAATATCAAATAAAAGTGGTATGCACTTTTCAGTGACTATTCCCGTACCGACAGATGCTGTCTTGCCGTCTTCTGAAGCCAGTCCGACATTTACAACAACGCGCTCATCGCCGTTTCTGATCTCCAGCTCGTGGGCCACGTCGTACCTTACGTCAACACTTCCAACAGGAGGGAGATTTCCGCTGAGGAATACGTAGGTTCCTTCAAAGCTTCCCGTAGAAAGCCCCATTAGCCCTGCGAGTTCGTCGTCAATATCCACCTTCACAGTCTGTCCGTCACCGTTAAAGCTCATTGTTCCGTGGTCAGAAACAAAGACTCCTTCGTGGTTTGGCGGCGCCGGAGTGTCAGGCTCATATGGCATATTTGCGGTAGTGCCCCCACCGCCACAGCCGGATATTGTTAAAAGAGCTGTCATAAGTACCAAAGTTAATGAAAGTGCCTTTCTGATTCTTCCTGTCCTCATGTCTAGTACACCTGCCTTTCATGTATTTATGATGATTACCTGACCATCACAAAGTCCCCTATTTCTATGTCGCCGTTGTACACCTTGCCGACAGCATATTGCTTACCGGATACTTCAACGTAGTCCCTGAGCTGAATCCCAAGATCACTGTTTTGACTGGTGAGATTTACATAGCCCATAAGCTCATCCCAGCTACCGTTATAGGTAAGCAGTACTTCTTTCTCCGGCTTCTCAGAGTTCTTATCATTTGGTTTGTCAGTATAGTAATCAATCTTCTCCTCAAGGGTCATTACGAGCTTAACACTATCATCTGAAGCAGAGAGCTGCCCCTTAGTCAAAAGGATTCTGGTCTGCTCGCCATCACTCACCATGGATGTGACAGTCATCATACAATTCCATGTGCCGCATATTTCCTTAAGAGTGGAAAGCGGTGTTCCGTCCTCGGGGAAACCCTCGTTGTAGAACCAGTCAAATGTCGAAAGAGTTACATCTTCCGTTGGCGCTGTTATGGGAGCTGCACTGCTGGAACCCAAATCCACAGCATCAGAAGACGCGGTAGTGACTTCTGAAGATGCGGTAGTTGCCTCAGAAGTCTCTGCAGGCTGCGAAGCCTGACTATCCTTTTCACTTACAGCCGTAGCTTCTGAGCCAGACGCTTCTTTCTCAGTTGAAGCATTTGAAACATTTGAAGCAGCGGCATCTTTTGCCTCTTCTTTATCGGCCTGTGCAGTGTCCGTCTTTACATCATCGCTAGCTACGCTTCCATCAGCAATGATATCGGACTCATCCGAAGGCCCTGAGTTGATCCAATTATAAGGCTGCTCTCCCGGCAAAGGCACGTCCTCTTCATCTTTATGCTTCATGGCATAAACAACGAAAATCCCAAGGGCAACCACCACCACCGCTATCACTGCTGTAATTATATATTTAACGCTATTTCCGGCGATTCCGGACGAGGATGACTTTTTCGCCGGAGCACTTTGCCGGTCCCACCCTGACTGTGCCTCAAAACCCGAAGACTCCTGAACCGGTTCTTCATTCACCTTTGCTCCGCAGACCTCGCAAAATTCCGAGTCATCCGGGATATTAGCTCCGCAATTTGGACAAAACATTGCTTCTCTCCTTTCAGTTTCCTTTTATTTTTGCACCGGAACAATGCTGAACAATGAAGTTGCAGACAAAGTCAAAATCCGCCTTATCGGCATAAACCTGATTCTTTTCCAAGAGTTCATTTACCTTGATCACGTTAAGGCCTCTGCTTATCACCACCTTCCTGACTTTGTCAAAGTCAGAGCTTGAGCAGCTCTTGGAAGAAGCAAGGAGCCCTGCCCCCATTGTGGTGTAGCTGCCTGCCAGGGCCCCGGCCATGGTTGCGAGCCAGCTAAGTCCCTGGGACTTCTCAAACTGCTTTGGCATCTGATTGTGGACAACTCCTTTTTCATCCATCTCAAAGAGAACAATATATTTCCAGCCATAATCAAACGCCACGATTATGTAGGCTATGACAGACAGAACAAAGAATATTCCCGGAATGATCAGTACTCCCGGCGTAAACAGATATCCGGTAAAAAATCCCGGGACATCTCCATCAAAAACTGCCAGAATGAACGTGATCGCAATCTGTATAAGGATCAGAATTCCAAAGATCTTCCAGATGGTCAAAAGAATCACCGGATTCTTTATCATGTTGAGCTCATATACCCACCTGTACTTTCCGTCGGGACATAAATAGATGTTTTCAGTAATCTTCTGGCCTTGTATACTTTCCATCTCCATGCTCCTTTCATTCTTCCTCTTCATCTCCAAGGGCTGCGTTTATGGCGGTGCGAACAGATACGCTCTCTTCCATAGCTTCCATCATTGTCTGTCCTTCACCTGCAAGAGCTGCCATGAATTCAACAACGTCACCCATATCACTTCCGTCCTTACCTTCAAAGATGTCATTTATCAGCTCATCAGTAGCAAGAACTCTGTCAATTTTTTCCTGAGGAGGCAGCTTCGTGCTGTTGCCCTTTGCATAAACAACTTCAACCTTTGAAAGGTTCACGCGGTTTTCTCTTCCCAGCCACTCTGCAACCTTTTCGCCTTCAAGATTTTCATTCTCATAGAATTTGTCCACGGCAGGATCACGGGGCTTATTCTTTTGCTCCTCACCGTATTTTTTGATATCCATGAGTTCCTTAAGCGAATCCTCTGCTTCTTTTCTTGCCGCTCCCGGAGGCAGGCTCTTTATGGTTTCACTTAAGTTATCGGCAACAAGATCAACACTCTTTGAAAGATTCTCTATTTCAGCCGCAACAGTTTCAGAAGTGGATCTGTAGTTAAGCTGTATATCCTGGATCTTCTGCATCAGATCTGCAGTTTTTCTAATCTCAAGCTTTAGAGATGAACCTTCACTTGCCAGTGCGGTCTCCAGTTCCACTAAGGATCCCATCTTTCCGCCCTTATAATCAAAGGACTGTTTAACCATCTGGCTGGTTTCCATAAGATCCTGTACTTCCTTCATCGGCAGGTCTTTCTCTGAAATCTTGCCTTCCTCCAGGATCTTTTGTACCTTATCAAGAACCATACGCTTGTTGCTCTTACCAAGCTGTCTTCCGCCTTCGTGGATCTTTCCGAGGCCATCTCCGCCACCTGTAGCCATTCCCTTATCTACCCACTCATCTGTCTTGAATATGGTGGTATCCTTTGCACGGGCAATATCTTCGTATGGCTTGCCGGCCAGGTCTTTGTTCATCAGCTGCTTGATGTCTTTTCCGTAAGACTCTCTGTCAAGGCTGTGCACAGCAGTCTGATCGGCCTGCTCCATAAACTCCTGAGCAACCTTCTGGCTAGGAGCTTCCTTGCCAAATACCCTCTTGTAGTAGCTGTCAGCATACATCTTCTTGGTTATATTGCTTGGAACGTCCTGTCCGGTTCGTATATCCGTGAAGGTGAAATCGTGGTCCATACTGGAGGATTTACCCAGCATCTGACCCGCCTTGCTGTTAGAGGTTGCCTTAAAGGTCTTAAATGTTGAAGGAGCGGTGTTATACTCCTTAGCCAGCTGATTCTGAACATCCAAAAGAGTTCTCTCCTTTAATATGCCCTGATCCAGGTTAAATCTGGCTCTTACAGCATTGGAAACCTCCTTGGAATTCAGGTGGTTCATAGCGCCCTTGTGGCACTGTATCTTTTCCATGAGAAGTGTCTGAGCTTCCTCTGTAATGTTGGGGTCCTTTAAGGATTTAGCATAATCCTCAACCAGCTTCTTTCCTTCCTCGCGGTAAGCCTGGTACTCTTTTCCTCTCATAAGGAGCTGCTCGTTTTTTTGTACAATCTTTGAACCCTTTTCAAGACGCTCAGCTGCATTCTTGGCGGCCTTCTTCTCCATATCTGAAAGAAGTTTACCGGTTCTCTGAAGTCTTGTTCCATATGTGATTCGGTTGTATACTCTTCCAAGCTTAGTTACGCCTTTGCTGGCAAGCTTTAAAGCCTCCTTGGCATTTTCCTTTACAACCATGATACCGAATTGCGCAGTGGGCACAACGACATGCTGAACCACTTTTCCTGAGACGTAGTTCTTAAGCATGATCCAGCCGCCCTCTGCTGCTCCTACAGTGAAGTTCTTAAGGGCATTATCGGTATCGGCTGCTGTGTCTGCATAGTTCTTGACAGCCCTCAGCCACTCAACTGTGCCATCCTTGGCAGTAAAGTATATTTCCGATGCTCCGACTGTGAGTAGTCCAAGCGCAAATCTCTGGGCGAAGGTAACCTCAGACTTCTCCCAGGACTGAAGGGTTTTCTCAAAGCCCTCGCCCCAGAATATATCGTAGGTACTAAGGTTCTCATTTTCACTCCTGGAGCCAATCTCACCAAATACAAAGCGTGCAAAGAGCCTGCGGCACTCATTTACCTCTTCCATGTAGAAGCCGTAGTCCTCATCGTAGCCGTCAATTATAAGCTCTATTCTGTGGATAAGAGGTCTCATCTCGTAGGCATTGTCCATGGCGTATAGTCTTCTCTTCATATGGAAGAGCTTGTCCATGATCTCCTGATCCCTCTTCTGGATAGCAGCATAGTTTGCCATGTCACCCATCTCGCGCTTGGGCATGGTGATTACATTTACCTTCTTCTCTTCTGTAAACTCCTTCTTCTTCCACTTTACCTTTACCGTAACTTTGGCGTGGGCTCTTCCCGGCGGCATGAATACTTTACATCCGGTCTGGAAGACCTCAAGCAGTACGGTATTGTTGTTTCCCATGACTGATACTGCGTTCCATTCATACTCGAGCATCTCACATACATTTGTGACGCCCCTCTGAACAGCCTCTATCTCTTCTGCCGTTCCTGCCACATCTTCTATAAACACGTCTATCTTTTCAGGTGTAGGATTTGTCAGGCATTGCTTTTCCTCATCCCAGGTAAAGAGCGTGATCTCAATACGGCTGTGAGCAGGAGTCTTTTCGCAGTCTCTGGTAAGTCTTGGGTTTTCAGTTTTGGTCAGTTCCTCAGTTCCCTTAACTACCAGGTAAGCCTTAAGGTCATTTATCTGAGTCCTGATTCCTTCCTGGAATCTTACAACCTGGAAGGTCTCTTTTGCTGAGCGGTATTCAGGCTTGGTGCCTGCAGGCGCACCCTCTGCCGGAGGTATCGGCGTCGTATCGATGGCAGTAACCTCCACATCAAAAGATTCAAAGTATCCCGGGAATTTCTCCTCGTCGCTGATCTCGGTAATATCTATTCCGTAAATACCGGTCTCCACTGTAACAACATCTGACAGCTTGAAGCACTTTTCGATTCCCTCCTGGCACTTCACCTCAAACCTTGGATTACTTCCAAGGCCGCGAACAGCAAAGCGCATCTGAGCTGTCTCTTTTCCCTTGGCAATAAACGCAATGGCATCCTGCGCATAGCGGATTTCTGGATTAGCTATCTGGAAAATGACATTCTTTGTAAAGGCACCACCTTCGCCCTCAAATCTGAAGGTCACAGTGCCCTTTGAGACATTGCTGTTTGCCGGAACGCTTACGATAGCACATTTGCCGTTTTCGTTTGCGCCTCCATCCTTTACAATGAGGTTTCCGTCCTTGGAGGAAACCTTAATAGAGCCGGTAAGATCGTTCCTTGGCCTCTCACCTCCGGTATCAAGGACCTGAACGATACGGGCATAAACCTTTCTTGGCGGTGCTGAAGGATCCAGAGTATTTCCGAAATCCTTGCTGACATACAGCCTGTATTTTTCCTTCTTTTTCTTCTTTTGCTTCTCCTCTGCTTTTTTAGTCTCCTCCAAAGCCTTCTGAGTTGCCGCTCCGGCTGCTCCTCCTCCGGCGGCAGCTGCTGCTCCCGCTGCAGTAAGTGCTCCTGCTACGCTGATGGCAACGTTCTTTGGCATATCCTCATCGTCAATATCAATAAGCGTGTTATCGCCGCCGGGGCCTCCCCCGCCTGACGACCACCAGTCGTTGGATGAGCCATTTGTGCTGGTATCGGTTCCCCAGTCATCGTCATCATCCCCGCTGGTCTTATTATCCTCTTTCTTTTCGTTCTCGTCCTTTCCTTCAACTATCTCTTTTTCAATCCCGGTGCCTTCATCCTGGCCTTCGCTGATCCCGGCAGCTGATGTGTCCTCGTCTTCTATCCATGGATCGTCATCTTCCTCGGAAGACTCTGTAGTAGAAGTGCTTTCCAATGGCTCCAGAAAGGATACTCCGCCAAGATTAAGGCGATAGCTGTACATTACATAGGCATTTTTATCACCAAAATCATAAAACTCATAAGGATCAATGATGATCCTCATTCTTGCATATTGCTCATACTCACGGCAGGTTTCCTCAACCCTTAGAGCGCCATTTTTCAGATAACAGGCCTTCCATAGATCAAGACCACCTTTTAGCATGTCCCCGCTAGTCATTGTGAAATTATAAGAGGCATTCCCTTTATCTACCAGCTGCGCCTTTACATCGTCCTTGATCTTAAAACCGCCGCCGCCAAAATCCTGTCCTGTATTTTCACCGATATATACCATTTCATAATACACATCGTACCCAATGGTAAAATACTCATCTTTATTCGATGCGTGCATGAAGAATGGAATTCCTGCCTCACTTTCATTCCCCACTGACCAGGTCTGGGGAATTTCATAGGTGTAGTCAACAGTGTGTGTCTCATCTATTCCGGCTGTATGAGTAGTTTTGGTGAACTGAATGAAGCCATCACCAAAATCCACCTTTCTATCACCGTCAGCACTCTCAGTATGGGTATTTCCCACAACATTCACATGATCAAGCTCCCAGGTAAGAGGCCAGTCAACATGATCACGGGCCTGCGCCTCAATTGGCTTTACCAAGAGCCCCACGCAGCATGAAGATGCAAGCAAAAGAGCTGCACCCGCACCGGCAAATAGTCTTTTTATAAGATTTGTTCTTCTTGTCTTCTTCATAGGCCAGCTCCTCATCACCACATTGATGTCACAGCAGTTACAATGGCAAAACCTGCAGTCAGGCCACCTAAAAGGCTGTTTATCTTGCCATCCTGCAATGTGCGCACGCCATCAACTTTCTTGGCTGTAAGTGATGCCGCCATCTGGTATATCCACCCGTTTTTTCCTCCGAGGGCCTCCAGCGAGAGTGCAGCTCCGGATATGCCTGCCATGGCTGTGGCAGCTGAAGCGATATCTAAGCCTGTGAATGCAAAATAGATGATTATTCCCAAAATGATCCCGACAAGCAGTGCAACAATGCTCTTCTTTCCCGCTGTTTTCTTAAAGAGGGAGCCGATTCCACTTATAAGCTTTGGGATGCCTCCTGAAAGAAGTGATCCAAACATCACAGCTACGGCACCTTTTCCGGCTATGCCGCCCAAAGTACCAAGGCCTTCTCTATCAAAACCACCCTCTGAAAAAGTAAGAAAGGACAATATCTTTACCACTTCCGAATCAGAATTCCTCTGCGTCCCTAAAAAGATCCAGAGCACAGCCATAAGAGCAGATGTCAAAAGAACTTTTGGCTGCTTAAAAGACTTGAATATTCCGGTAAAGACAGAACCTGCGCCTCCAAGTGCTGTTGACAGAGGCGACTTGATATCACTGATAGTATCAGTAATGGAATCTTTGATGTCGTTTAAAATCTCACCTGCTTCGGAGCCTGCCACGTCATCTAAAGCGCCAAGAACAAAGTCATCAAGAACAAACTCTCCCGGCTGAGCAAGGGCTGATACCTCCTGAAGATTTATCATCTGTCCTGCCTGCTGCGCTATATCAGATACTCCTGGCATATTTACCATTTGTCCTGCCTTCTTGGCAACAGCTGAAACTCCGGGCACACTGGCAGCAGCGCCCGACACCTTAGAAATGACATCAGGAGCCATCTTCGATGCGTTATGCACCATAGGCGCAATGGATGTGCGCTTTGGCTTCACTGGCTCACCCTTAGACTTTTCCGCTGCAGATGCTGGCTCTACCGGTGTGGCGGCCGGCTCCACTTGTATATACACAGGCTGTATTTGTTCAGACACATACTGCTCCTGAATTTTTTCGGTCTGTGTAGGGGTGGTTGACACACCGGTACCAAACTGATAGCCACAACGCTTACAGAACTTCGCGCCCTCAGTTCTTGGTGCACCACATTTTCTACAGAACTTTACCTTTTCAGCCATATATTCTTCTCCTGTAAAAACAAGATAATAATTTTTCCCCTATTAATATCATAGGGGAAAAAAGTGCATAACAAAGCGTGACACATTTATTGTCATTGACAATTAATATGTCACGCTTATAAGTTGTTTATTTATCGGTATTTCAATTTAGAATTATTTTATATTTTCTTATTTCTCTATCATAAACAGAAAGAATTATGTCCTACTGGGGCAATCTACATTATTCCCAAAAAGTAGTCAAGGAGCGGCACATTAAAGTGCCACCCGCGGGGTGTAAGTCGTAGGGCACGATCCTTGGAGCATAGGTTACATCAGCACAAAGCTCATTTTTTTGAGCTTATAGTGGGAAACGTTTTTTCGATTCCCTCCAATTTTGAAATACCTGCGCTCTTGGAGTGCATTTCCAACGCATCAACCAAGAATTGATTCAGAATTAATCATCTGCCATCATACCATTCGCATCTGCAGTGGCGTAATGGTGTGAATCCAAGTAAAAATCTATCAAAATGCGCTTTGCAAATGCACTCTAACTCAAGACTTTTGGTGTTATTAGTAAGACTTTGAAAAACGCACTCTTACTATATCTCTACTTAATCCAGCAATAGTGTGAATAACCGCTTTCCCAGAATCTGGAATACCATTACCTCGCCCCATTACCTCGCCTGACGGAATACACTTCCCGGCATGTCAAGGGGATCGTGGAATATCGCAGCGGGCGCTCACTATAGTAAATAGAGCCAAAGAGATAAGCAGCGCCTCGCGAGAATATGCCGCGAAAGCCCCTTGACGTGCCTCGACAATACCCTCTTGCCCTGTGGGTGGCACTTTAATGTGCCGCCCCTTGGCTACCTTTTGGGGCAGAATGTAAATTGCTCCAGTAGAATATGATTCTTCCTAACATAAAAAAATGGCTTTGAAAGCATATTGCTCTCAAAACCATTTTTACTCTAAGTATTTTTTCTTATTCCCCGACAAGCTCCAGTGAAATATCATCTATGTAGATATCATGCTTGTCCTTAACTCTCACTCCGTCAACAGATCCCATTGTTATGTTAAATCTTGAATTGGTATCTGTAGGATAATTCATAGTAAACTCTGTGCTTATAGTCTTCCAATCCTTACCTATAGTAACTGAATCGGGAGTCTCACTGTAGTTTGTCCAGTCGCCTTCATACTGCTGAAGTGAGTAGGATATTGCTCTGTCTACGCTGGACTTTGCCTTGAAGGTGAGCTTATAGGTCTTGCCCTCCTCCAGTGTGATTCCGTCCTGATTGAGCTGGATGTACCAGGCATTTTCTGCTTCGTTTGCCATTGTATCATCAATTGTGATGGAAAATGCATTTTCGTTGCCGTTCATGCTGTCAACTACATAGTTTGCAGTAACAGTGTCATAAACGTATGGCGTAAAGCCTGAAAGACCTGCATTGAAGGAACCATTCTTTAAAAGTGCAGATTCACTGAAGAATACATTGTCCAGATAGTATGTACCCTCTTTCCCGAATAATATCTCGATATTTGAATCCTCACGGGATGTGTCTTTGTCAAAAGAAATCTTCTCGGAATATTTCTGATCTGCGCTGCCAAGGGAAGGAGCTATTTCTTTTCCTGCAACAGCAATCTTCATGCCATCTGCAGCACCGGCACCTTCATATCTGGCATTAAAGCTAAGCTCGTAGTCGCCCTTAACTATTGGTGAAAGACCGCTCTGGGAAATCTTAACTGTTTTGCCGGCAGGTACTTCAACCTTGAGCTCCCTGACATTGTTCTTGTTAGTTACAGAAATGCTGTCTTTATCGCTATCTTCTACTGTCCAGTAACCAAGTCTTTCATCTCCCTGATCAAAGGTACCATTGTAAACGTAGTTGCCATCAGGTCTGATGCCCTTGTCCGTGCCATCAGCTACCTCCTCGCCTGATTTGTGGGTGAGCTTTACATTATCGATCGTGACAGGTGCAATTGTGGGCTGCTTACCGAGGTTAAACTCCAAAGATCCATTTGCATCCGTTTTCTCATTCATGGTAAAGGTAAGGGTATAGGTCTTTTTCTCAGGAGTAATGCTGACTGTGGTGTCCTCAAAATATCTGATCCATCCTCTGTCAGGGCCCTCCACATCTACAATGATGTCCCTGTCCTCGGTGGAATATGCATCAAAGGAAAGCTCATACTCCCAGCCCTTATAAATCGGAATGTGATCCTGCTTGAGCTGAATTGAATAGAATACTCCGCCAGCAGTCTTTTGAGGTGAAAGAGTTATTCCCTCATCAGAAAGCTCATACTTGGCGCCAAAAGCATCCGCCTCGATATGATATCTCCAGTTGTCATGATTCTCATTGGAAGCGCTGTCAGTTCCGATATCCTCTGTAAAAGTAGCGTTCTTAACGTAGTTGCCCTCTGCATCAGGGTCTCTAAAAGTAACAGGATCGCCCTCAGGTCTCTTTGCAGTGCTCTCTTCCTGTTCATATTCCTGCTCAGGTCTCTGATAAACTCTTACATAGTCGATCTCATAGACCTTGTCATTCATTTCAGCCTTCTCGGCGTCAGTCGGATAACCTACCCAGTTTCCGCCTACTGCGAGATTTAAGATCACATAGAAATTCTGATCAAAAGGTGCCGGATATGTGATCTGGTTGTCATCATCAGTTCCTGTGTACCAGTCGCTTGTCTCATACACAAACTCGTCGTCCACATACCAGCTGATCTTGCCTGGCTCCCAGTCCACGCGGTATACATGGAAATCATCTGAGTAACCATTGGGTTCGATGACTCTTGTTCCCTGATTCTCCTTGTGACCGTTTCCTGAGCTGTAGCCGTAATGGATTGTATGATAGCTCTTTGAGGTGTCCTGGCCCATAACCTCCATGATGTCTATCTCTCCGCACTTTGGCCACTGTCCATAAAGACCTTCATCCGTAGCCATCAGCCAGAATGCAGGAAGATATCCCTTTCCTGTTGGCACCTTGGCCCTGGCCTCGAAACGGCCGTATGTGAAGTCGTGCTTATTCTGTGTTGTTATACGGCCTGAGGTGATCTCCTCAGTCTCTCCGTTCTCAATATGCGGCTTGATCTTGAGAGTTCCATCGCATACCTCGATATTCCCCTCATCAAGCGCGGTGTATCTCTGAAGCTCTGCGTTAACCCAGCCCGGATCGTGTGTCTCCACATTCCAGTCATCGATGTTAAGGCTGTCGCCGTCAAACTCATCTGCCCACACGAGCTCGTAGTCGCCCATGTCTTCTGATGGCGCCTGCTCCTGCGCTGTATCGCTGTCACCTGCAACTTCTGCCTGCGCTGTCACTTCGCTTGAAGCCTCAGTAACTGCCGTCTCAGTACTCTGCACATTACCCTTTCCGCATCCCGCCAGCATTCCGGATACCATGGCAAAAGACATTACGGCTACCAATGTACTCTTTAAACTCTTCTTGATCATTTGATTTCTCCTTACAAACATATATCAATCGGTAAAAGCATCTTAAACGTTTAAGTACCATTTTTATATCAAAACCAGGCAAAAAATAACACATTCATGACTTGAAATACTATTTCAATGTTCATGAATGTGTTGATTACTTGATCATTATTAATTGTGATTAAACTTATGCATTGCCAAAGCTGATGCAAAGCATGCTGTAAGCAGCAGTATCCTCACATGAAGATCACTGTTCTGATCTCCGGTCTCTGATCTTCTTGCGCCAAGTACTTTGGACTGGGCAGTTGATTCGCCTGCTGAGTCTGCGCTCTCCATAATTACATTTTCTGTTGAGAGCACAACAGGCTGTATTCCTGTGTTATCTATAACTATAGTGTTATTTCCTTTTATGATCTGGATCTCTCTGGCAGTATCCGACATCTCTGCTGACTGCACTGATGAATTTCCTGTCGCATCAACCAGTATAAGCTCTCCATCTACTGTCTCGATATTGTACTGGTCGTTTACTTCATTACCGTTCTCATCAACAATGGTGATGTCAGAGATCTCGTTGAGCGATCTTCCTGCGCCTGTCTGGCTGCCGTTGATGACTACTCTCTCTATCCTGTGGCCATCCATAAGTGAACCTTCGCTGATGGTAAAGCTGTCATCGGTCAGTGTCTCACCAGAATCATTTCTTACTGAAGTTCCTGCCTCAATGGTTATGTCTCTCTTTCTGACAGTAACTGTATCGGTGTTAGGAACCACGTTAAATCTGGCAGGAAGCACATTGCCTGCCTGATCTTTGATGATGAAATCTGCCGCTTCCCTAAGTGGTCTGTCATCTGCATCGTAGAAAATGACTTCCTGGGAATCGCCCGGGTTCACCACTTTTGCAAAAGCCTTTACTACGTTGATCCAGAACTGCTGTCACTTGTATGTGAGCTCTGTTCCAGCTCCGTTGTCAGCGTAAGACCTGAAGCCTATAAACTGACCGTAGCACTCGTAAAGGTATCCGATAAGTGGATTGCCTGATTCTTTATCGTGAATAACAATCTCAAAGCCACCTATAATGTGCTCTGAACCATCGTACTC
>JAEEGH010001003.1_pt1 | contig 85395 bp, 61 predicted proteins | sample 9134181 | NCBI WGS metagenome assembly JAEEGH01 (sample SAMN16246544, study PRJNA631951) | gut metagenome | biome: gut microbiome; feature: rumen; material: DP-attached | host: Bos | place: Iran: Karaj | collected 2018-10 | reverse complement strand
AGAAAAATGTCAACCCCATCAGGAACGATGGCAACGAAAACAGTAAAGTGTAAACCTTATCAGGAAAACAACTGACAACCAACTCAGGAAAAGAGCAAAAAACTGTCAACCGAAATCAGGAAAAGACAGCAAAACATGGACATCGCGGACATCGGGGACTCGTCGTATGCGCGCCTGCGTACCTCATAAACGGGCGCCGTAGTATAAGGAACGCCCTCGCGCACGGTTATACTGCGTAGCAGTCATAAACTTAGTGTACGAGAAATAACAAGGACTTTTCTTTCTTTTCTACTCTTTTCTTTAAGGGGTGCGGGGAGCTTTCTTTCTCTCTTTTCATTTCTTTTAATGTCCCCGATGTCCATCTTTTGGGCTTTTTTTGACCGATTTTAGCCTCATTTTTTAGTATAAATGTTTAATTGTTAGTGTTATAGAAATGTTAAAATTTGAGATTGATAAATGTTAAAATTGAGGAATGAGGTCTGAAGGCTGAGGGCTGAAGTAGGACTAACAACTTGTCTACTCGTCCACTTGTTTACTTGTCAACATTCGCCCGAGTCGAATGCAAAAGAGCTTGCTCATTTTGCTGAGACGAGTAGAATGTCTATGGATGCAATCCATGAACTTGTCAACTAACAAAAGAAATGTCGCCCAATCGGACGGCATTTCTTTCGTTTTTCCCAGTGTTTACGTTAAATCGCGGACATCGCGGACATCGTGGACACGAATATTTTGTGAGCGAAAGACAAAAGACTAAAGACTAAAGACTAAGGACAAATGACTAAGGACAAATGACAAAAACATCAATCACCAATGAAATTTAAGTCAATTACCCCAAACTACCAACTTGTCAACTCGTTAACTCGTCAACTTGTCAACTAATTTTCATACCTTTGCAGCCGTGAGCATAAGACTAAAGCAACAGATTGCATCCAGAGTGCTGTTGGCGGTGTTCCTGCCGATGCTGCTGCTGTCGTCTCTTCACACCCACCACCTGCAGCCGTCGACCAACGAGGAGGAATGTACGGATTGCGTGCAACACCACTGTGCCGGCCACATCGGACAATTGGCACAGACAATGCACGAATGCGTGCTATGCCAGTTACTGTCGCTTCCTATGGTGGTTGCAGCAGCAGTTGTTGTCCGCACGTTTTTTGCATATACGCGAGGCAGCGTCCAAGGCGGCACATCACTTCTTGCGCCGACACCGGGCACTGTCACGCTGAGGGGGCCTCCCGCTGTCTGAGACCCGCCGGTGCAGACCGCCCATGCGGGGAAACTGCACTGAATCAAACAGAACGACAACAATTTATTAAATTTATCATCAGAATGAAAGGACTTTTTTTCGTTCTGTCGTTGTTGGGTGTATGCCTGACAACGACAGCACAAGACAGCATAGCAACCCCTCAGCACCGTCATGACCTGGATTCCTCCGACGTGTTTTTTCAGCACATGCAGCTGAACGAGGTGACAGTGACAGGCGTGACGGGCGACACGAAGCTCAAACACTCAACGGTGCCAATCACCCTTGTCAACGCCAAGGAGCTGCGCTCGAACGCCTCCTCCAACATCATTGACGCCATCTCCCGTCAGCCCGGAATGGACCAGCTGACCACAGGCAGCGGCATATCAAAACCCATTATCCGCGGACTGGGCTACAACCGCGTGGTGGTGATGAGCGAAGGGGTGCGTCAGGAAGGGCAGCAATGGGGCGACGAACACGGCATCGAGGTGGACGGCGGAAGCGTAGGTTCCGTGGAGATACTCAAGGGCCCCGCCTCGCTGATGTACGGCTCGGACGCAATGGCCGGAGTGGTGATACTGCGTCCCCAGCCCATATTGCCCGAAGGAGAAATGCGCGGCAGCTTCTCTTCGGAATACCAGACAAACAACGGTCTGATGGGCTATTCGCTCAATATGGGCGGCAACCACAGCGGATTTGTGTGGGATGCCCGCTGGAGCGGAAAAATGGCTCACGCCTACTGGAACGACTACGACGGCTACGTGCCCGGGTCGCAGTTCAGGGAGATGTCGGGCAGGCTGATGCTGGGGCTGCAGAAGCAGTGGGGCTACTCGCGGCTGACAGGTACGCTCTATCACCAAATTCCCGGCATCACAGAGGGAGAGCGCAACCCGCTGACAGGAGAACTGACCCACGGGGAAGACTGGAGCGGACACAGCTACGGCAAATGGCTGCCGTATCAGCAGGTGAGACACTACAAAATGGTGTGGGACAACTCAATAAACCTCTCTTACGGCACGTTGAAAGCCGTCGTAGGCTATCAGCAGAACCGCCGGCAGGAATACGAGGAAGCACATCATCATGAACACGAGGACGGAGAGCACGAAGAGCACGAGGAGCACGAACACGGCGGTGAGGATGAACCGTCGCTGTATTTCAAACTGCACACCGTGACCTACGACCTGCGCTATCTGACGCATGAATTCCGGGGGTGGAAACTGTCCGGCGGCGTGCAGGGAATGTGGCAGCAGTCGCAGAACCTGGGCTTTGAGTATCTCATTCCCGCCTATAAGCTGTTCGACATCGGCGTATATGCCACAGCAAGCAAACAGTGGAAACGATGGACGCTCAACGGCGGCGTGCGCATGGATCACCGTCACCTGCACGGCGAAGCTCTGGAGGAGGACGGCGCATTGCGCTTTACGGACTTCAGCCGCAATTTCGAAGGAGTGACGGGCAGCGTGGGAGCTGTGTGGAATGTGAACGACCGCCTGAATCTGCGTATCAACGTGGCCCGCGGATTCCGTGCGCCCAACATGAGCGAACTGGGGTCGAACGGTGCGCACGAAGGTGCCTTGCGCTACGAGATAGGCAATCAGCAGCTGAAGCCGGAATACAGTTTGCAGGTGGATCTGGGCGTTGACTTCACGTCGCGCTACGTGTCGGCACAGCTGGCTCTCTTTGCCAACCGCATCGACAACTATATCTATCTGAGAGGTGAGGGGCGTGAGATAGACGGACATCCCGTTTACAGCTATACGCAGAACGATGCCCGTCTGCTGGGTTTCGAGGCGGGAGTTGACGTTCATCCCATACACTCCCTGCACATCGAGAACACGTTCTCATACGTCGATGCCCGACAGCTGCATCAGACCGACGAACTGAAATACCTGCCTTATACACCGGCGCCGCGATGGACGTCGAAAGTGAAGTGGGAACTGATTCACCACAGCCATCCCACGGTGGGGGCGCACTCTCATCACGTCCACCATTCAAAGGGGCTCTCTGCCGACAACCTGTACATTGCAGCGGGAATGGATTACTACCTGAAGCAGAGCCATGTGCTCTCCGTCGACGGAACAGAGACGCCGACACCCGGCTACGTGCTGGTGAACCTGTCCGCAGGCAGCGACCTGACATGGAGAGGCAGAAAGATTGCCGAACTCTACGTCATCGCCGACAACCTGCTGAACCGGACGTATCAAAGCCACCTGAGCCGGCTGAAATACGCCGACATCAACAGTGTCACGGGCAGACAGGGCGTCTATAACATGGGTCGCAACATAAGCGTAAAACTCGTGGTGCCGATCAACATCCTATGACGAATGCCCTTACTTCGCAATGCGGAGGACGGGGGCTATCTTGTTGCAGGGCTGGGGGAGCTGCACCTTTCATCGCAAATATACTAAAAATAGTTGAGAATTGAGAGTTGAGAGTTGAGAGAAGGGGGTTATTTGATAAATTATTCGTATTTTTGCACGGAAATGATGAAATACAACACGATAATATGGGATATGGACGGCACTCTGCTCGACACGCTGAGGGATTTGAGCGATGCCGTGAACCATACTTTGCGCGTATACGGGTTGCCCCTGCGCGATAAAGAAGAGGTGAGAAGACTGCTGGGCAACGGAGTGCGCAATCTGATGCGGGGAGCAGTGCCCGGAGGAGAGAAGAATCCGCGCTTCGAGGACATGCTGGCCGACTTCAAGGCATACTACGTGAACCACTGCCGCGACCACACGGGGCCCTACGAGGGTATAGTGGAGACGCTGCAGAGACTCAGGGAGATGGGCGTGAAGATGGCCGTGGTGAGCAACAAACTGCAGGCCGGAGTGGACGAACTGTGGGAGACGCACTTCCGCGACACGATAGACGTGGCGATAGGCGAGCGCCCGGGCATGGCCCGCAAACCGGCACCAGACATGGTGCAACTGGCACTGCGCGACCTGGGAGCGGAGGGAGACGACGTGCGTGCCGTATATATCGGCGACTCGGAAGTGGATATAGCCACAGCGAGAAATTCCTCACTGGACTGCATCTCCGTGACGTGGGGATTCAGGGACAGGGACTGGCTGGAGGAACAGGGCGCAACGGTGATGGCAGACAAGCCTGCCGACATCGTGGAGATAATCAGCGGAGGTCGATAACCTCGGCAGTGGGATAGTCCTCCTGACGGAAACGGAAATCGTCGTCGGAGAGCATCTGCTTCACAGCGTATTCGAAGATGGCGAAGCGTGTCCAGTTGCCGTCGTTGCGGGCACGCAGGCACATGGGAGTGTAGTCGTCCTGTGCTATGTCGATGACAACGCGCTCGGGACGCGATATGCTGGAGACGGCCGTCATGGTGATTTCCCACACGCGGCGACCGCGCAGTTTGCTCTTCTTCATAGAGAGGTTGTAACCCTTTTTGTAGGCACCCAGCAGAGCGGCGGGAGACGACTTGCGCAGCTCCTTCTGCGTGGGAGTGGTGACATTCACCTCGTTGCTGCTCTTGAGCCAGGTCCACTGCGTCTTGCCGTCGAACCACGTGATGTGCTCGGGAGTGGTGAGTGTGTAGCGCTCGCCCATCATGGTGAGATGGCCGTGTGTGGTGCCGGCCTCCTTGGTGCCCTCGAACTGTGTGATGGTGAACTGGCCGCGCACACCGCCCGAGTTCTCAAGCTGGGATACGGCGGTGTCGAGTATCTGCCGGGGATCGTCCTTGGCGAACGATGCGACACAGAGGGAGAGAAGCAGGAAAAGGAGTCTGGTCTTCATGATGAAATCATTTATCAATTATCAATTATCAATTATCAATTGTCAATTGTCAATTCTCAATTCTCAATTCTCAATTGTCAATTAGGGCTTCGCCCGCCTTAATCAGCCTTTGAGATTGTCGAGGCGGAACTGGAGGTCTTCCTCCGACATGCAGAGCACTTCGCGCGGCTTGCTGCCGTGAGCGGGACCCACGATGCCCGCAGCTTCGAGCTGGTCCATGAGACGGCCGGCGCGGTTGTATCCGATGGCGAACTTGCGCTGTATCATGCTGGTGGAGCCCTGCTGGGTGCTTACTACAAGGCGGGCCACCTCCTCGAACATACTGTCGAGATGGTTGAAATCGACATCTGCGGAGTCGCCCTCTTCGCCCTCCATCGGTACGTCGGGCAGGGGATAGGGGCGCTGGTAGCCCTGCTGGCCGGAGATGAAGTTGACGATGCGCTCCACCTCGGGAGTGTCCACGAAGGCACACTGCACACGCACGGGGTCGTTGCCCGTGAGATAGAGCATGTCGCCCTTGCCCACAAGCTGGTTGGCGCCCGGACGGTCGAGAATGGTGCGCGAGTCAATCATCTGCGACACCTTGAACGCCATGCGGGCGGGGAAGTTGGCCTTGATGGTGCCCGTGATAATATTGGTGGTGGGGCGCTGAGTGGCTATAATCATGTGGATGCCGACGGCACGTGCCAGCTGGGCGATGCGGCAGATGGGGAGCTCAATCTCCTTGCCGGCTGTCATGATGAGGTCGCCGAACTCGTCGATGACCACAACGATGTAGGGCAGGAAACGGTGTCCCTCGGTGGGGAGCAGTTTGCGCGACTTGAACTTCTCGTTGTATTCCTTGATGTTGCGCGTACCGGCGCTCTTGAGCAGAAGGTAGCGGTTGTCCATCTCCACGCAGAGGCTCTTGAGCGTGCGTACCACCTTCTGGGTGTCGGTGATGATGGGTTCGTCCTCGTCCTCGGTGCCCTCCACCTGTGCAAGGAAGTGGTTGACGATGGGAGAATAGACGGAGAACTCCACCTTCTTGGGGTCCACCATCACGAGTTTCAGTTCGGCGGGGTGCTTCTTGTAGAGCAGCGAGGTGAGGATGGCATTCAGACCTACAGACTTACCCTGACCTGTGGCACCGGCCACGAGGAGGTGGGGCATCTTGGCCAGGTCGGCCATGTATATCTCGTTGGTGATGGTCTTACCGATGGCCATCGGCAGCTCGTACTCGCACTCCTGGAACTTGCGCGAATTGAGCACGCTCTCCATCGACACTATCTGGGGCTTGGCATTGGGTACCTCGATGCCGATGGTGCCCTTGCCGGGAATGGGCGCAATGATGCGGATGCCGAGAGCCGAGAGACTGAGGGCGATGTCGTCCTCCAGATTACGTATCTTGGAGATGCGCACACCGGCTGCAGGAGTAATCTCGTAGAGTGTGATGGTGGGACCTACGGTGGCCTTGATGTCCTTGAGGGCTATATTGAAGTCCTGCAGGACACTGATGATGCGGTTCTTGTTCTGCACCTGCTCCTCCATGTCGATGCCGACACCCTCGTTGCTGTACTTCTTGAGCAGGTCGATGGTGGGGTAGCGGTAGCGTGAGAGGTCGAGCTTGGGATCGTAGGGTTCAAGGGCGCGATAGCTGTCGAGCTCCGCCTTCTCCTCCTCGGTGCCCTCGTGAACGGTGAACTCGGCGTCGTTTTCAGGTTTTGTTTCCTCCTCCTTCTTCTCCTTGACGACATTGAAATGAGCCTCCTCGAGAGTGTCGTAGTTGAGTTGGAGGGGAATGTCGGCGGGCTTCTTCTCCGTATCCGTCCCGTCGTCCACCTTGAAATCGATGACGGTGGCGTGGGTGTCGGTGCCATCCTCTGTCTCTTCCGTATCCTCTGCGGAATCGTCCTCGCTGCCGTCACCGTGATGGAGACGGTCCTTGATGAACTGCTTGGGATGCATGAGAGAGCGGATATAGGTGATGGTCTCGTCGGAGAGATAGATGAGATATGCCAGGAGGGTGAAGGCCAGCAGGGCGGGAGTGCCGATGTTGCCTAGATACTTGTTGAGAAGCTCAATCTCCGCGTGGCCGATATTACCGCCGATGTTGATGTGGCTGTGCATCATATTGAAGAAGCCGCGCAGGAAATAGTCTCCGGCAGCAGATATCCAAAGCATAAGTATGGAGCAGTTGATGAACCACTTCCAGAGGCGCAGAGAATAGATACGCATGATACGCAGAGAAGCTGCGAGCAGGAAGATGGGGAAGAATATGCTGGCGAAACCGAAACACTCCTCGATGAAGAATCTGGCTGTGTGCAGACCGAGGACACCCATCCAGTTGCTGGGATGACCTTCGCCCGACCAACTCTGGTCGGCTTCGCCCGTGAAGAAATGGGAGGCGATGGAAAGCAGCAGGAACATGGATACGATGAAGAGCACGCCGCCGAGGGAGAAACGTATCATCTCCTCGCGCTTGAGATCCTCCTCGTCCTTCATGTCCTTGCGGCCGGTGATTTCTGCGAAGAATGTGCGCCAACTTTTTCTGGGAGCCTTTTCTTCGGCTTTTTTCTTGTTATTTCGTTCGTTTTTGGAGGTTGCCATATAGGGATAAACAGTTATTCGGGCACAAATATACGAAAAAATATTTGAAATGAATAAATTCCCGGCGGCACCTCTCCTCATCTTTCAACATTTTTCACTATTTTTGTGGCGTGAAAAGCCTATATTCACACTATGACAAGGCAAAAATAAACACGTTGCCCCGAGTGAGCTTTCCCGGGCGCATTATTGTTATCAACGGAGAAGAGCAGGCCAAAAGGGCTGTGGAATATCTCTTCCGTCAGAGCATTATCGGTCTCGACACCGAGACGAAGCCCAATTTCAAGAAGGGCGGAATGAATCAGGTGGCGCTTCTGCAGGTGGCTACTCACGAGGTGTGTTTTCTCTTCCGTCTGTGTCAGATGGGAATTCCAGACTGCCTTGTGAAACTGCTGGAGGACACCACGCTGCTCAAAGTGGGGCTCTCGTGGAAGGACGATATACACCAGCTGTACAGAATGCGGCAGTTCACACCCGGGCGCTTCTTCGAACTGCAACGGTATGTGTACGCCATCGGGATAGAGGACCTCTCGCTGCAGAAACTATACGCCAATGTCTTCGGAGAGAAGATAAGCAAGTCGCAGCAGTTGTCCAACTGGGAAGCCTCGTCGCTCTCGGAGGCGCAGAAGATGTATGCCGCCACCGATGCGTGGGCTTGTGTGAAACTGTATGAGAAACTCAAACAACTTCAGCATGAAGGATATGAAATTATATCTGAAGAGGGGTAAGGAGGAAAGTCTCGGACGCTTCCATCCCTGGATATTCTCCGGTGCTGTGCACCACATTGAGGGCGACCCCGAGGAGGGCGACCTGCTGTCGGTGTACGGTGCGGACGGAGGCTTTCTCGCCAAAGGACACTGGCAGGTGGGGAGCATAGCCCTGAGAGTACTGTCGTTTGAGGACATAGAGATAAATGCAGCCTTCTGGAGACAGCGTCTGGCGGCAGCATTGGACGTGAGAAGGTCCATCGGTGTAGCGCGGGAAGACAATACGATATACCGTCTGGTGCACGGCGAGGGCGACTTCCTGCCGGGACTTGTGATAGACATGTACGGGGGGCTGGCGGTGATGCAGGCTCACAGCGTGGGAATGCACAGGGACAGAGCGGCAATAGCGGAGGCACTTACGGAAGTGATGGGCGAGGACTTGCAGGCAATATACTACAAGAGCGAGACGACGTTGCCGTTCAAGGCCGATCTGCATCAGGAAAACGGATTCCTGTACGAGCGCAAGGGAGCTCCGGCAATAGACAAAAAGGGATATGCGGCCGTGGAGAACGGCTTGAAATTCAATATAGACTGGTATCACGGGCAAAAGACGGGATTCTTCGTGGATCAGAGGGACAACCGCTCTTTGGTGGAACATTATGCCAGAGGACGCAAGGTGCTCAACATGTTCTGCTATACGGGAGGTTTTTCCGTATATGCCATGAGGGGAGGGGCGGAACTGGTGCACAGCGTGGACTCCTCGGCAAAGGCCATCGAACTGGCGGCTGCCAACGTGGAGATGAATTTCCCCTCTGACGCACGTCACGAGGCTCATGTGTCAGACGCCTTTGAATATCTGGATAAGACGGACGGCAAGTACGACCTTGTGATACTCGATCCTCCTGCATTCGCAAAGCACAAGGATGCGCTGGTGAGAGCTCTAAAAGGATATACCAAACTTAATGCACGCGCAATGACGAAGATGCCGAAAGGAAGTGTGCTGTTCACCTTCTCGTGTTCACAGGCGGTGAGCAAGGAACATTTTCGCACGGCGGTGTTCACCGCAGCAGCAATAGCTCGTAGAAAGGTGCGTATCCTGCACCAGTTGCACCAGCCGGCCGACCATCCTATAAATATATATCATCCGGAGGGAGAATACCTGAAGGGACTGGTGCTTTACGTGGAATAAGGGGATGAAGGAGCAGCGTTTCTTTTACGACGAGGCACTTAACGGGGAACTTCCGGAGGAGGAAGCCCGCCACGCAGTCAGGGTGCTGCGGCTGAGAGAAGGCGACGTGATATGGCTGATGGACGGCAGGGGGAGTTTCTACGAGGCTGTCATCACCACGGCGTCCAATCATCATTGCCTGTATGACATCTTGAAGGAACTGCCGCAGCAGCGACAGTGGGACGGACATCTGCATCTGGTGATAGCGCCGACGAAGATGACGGACCGTATGGAGTGGATGGTGGAAAAAGCTGTGGAGATAGGAGTGGACGAAGTGAGTTTTGTGCGCTGCGAAAATTCCGAGAGGACGGAACTCAAAACGGAGCGTCTCCGCCGTATCGCGCTTTCCGCAGTGAAGCAGTCGCGCAAGGCGTGGATGCCGCAGATAAACGAGATGAGGGACTTCTCAAAAGTGGTCTCCGAAATAGGAGACGGGGATGCAGTCTTCGTCTGTCATTGCCATGAAGGAAAGAAAGAACATCTCAATGCTTTATTGCAGAGAAACAAGGAGTTATTAAAAGAAAATAAAGAGCAAAGTATATATGTCTTCGTTGGTCCTGAAGGTGATTTTTCGGAGAAGGAAGTGAAGGAGGTGATGAGTCGTGGAGCTGTTGCGGCATCGCTCGGAGAGAGTCGTCTGCGCACCGAAACGGCAGGCCTCGTATCTGTACATTTGATGCATCTGAATTATGAAAAACAAGCGTAAGGGAATGAAGTTTTACGTGCTGCTGGCGTGTGTGCTGCTGGTGGCTCTTGGGATGGCATTTTATCTCAGTATCCGTCCTGACAACGGCTACAGAAGTGCCATTCCGCGCGACGCGAAGGCAGTGATGGTGTTTGACCTGTCTAACGTTGCAGAGGATCTGGGATTCACGGTGAAGGATATCCTGCTCCATTACGACAAGGTGTCCAGGATGGGTGTGGATTTCACGCATCCGATATACGGTTTCATTTCCAAAGACGGTTTTACCGGACTTCTGGCACCTTTGAGCGATGCAAGCAAGGTGGACAAACTGCTGCAGGATATGGGTTTCGATACAGAACCCAGAAGGGGAATGACGTGGTGCAATGTGGGTAATTTCCTTCTGGTGCACGACGACAAGAAACTGCTGGTGATGGGGCCTTCGTCGCTCACACAGGCAGAGATGCTCTACGACCAGATGGTGGACCTGATGATTCAGGGCAGCAGCGAAAGCGCCATTCTTGTGTCGTTGGACGAACTGCCTGGTGATATCAAATACTTCTCCCATGCAGACGTACTGCCGGAAGGATATATGCGACGCATCGCAGAACAGTTGCCGGAAGGTGCTGACCTCTCCAATGTGGAGGTGATAGCCTCTGTCGTTGTGGAGAACAGGAAGATTACGTTTGAGACAAATCTGAAGTTCGAAGACAGCCGTCTGGAGAAATACTTCAGAGAGTACAACAGAAGTTTCCGTCCCATTACCGGAAAATTGATGAATCTGGCTCCGATTGATCCTGTGGTGTGGATGTGCGCCAATGTGGACGGAGACCGTCATCTCGACCTCCTGAAACACTACAAGCGCATGCGCGCGACACTCGCGGCGCTGAATACACAGATAGATGCCGACCAGATTATAAATGCTGTGGACGGAGATGTGTCGATAAGTATTCCGATGCTGGCAATCAACGGTTTGAAGGGAATTGCACTGGCAGAACTGAAGGACACGACATTCACGGAGGACGCCACTTTGGAACTGAACAAGGAAGGGTGGCATGCCGGTTTGTGTGTAAACCAGGACAATAAGACGAAGAACTTGTTCTTTATCTCCAACGATGCGGATATGGCTTCAAAGGCCGGTACTATAGGAAGCAGCGAAACCTATCGGGCGCTGGAGCCGGAGATTGTCGGTTGTATCTTCTTTGCATCGGTAAACCTGTCTAAGATACTGTATGCAGTGTCTCCCTACACAATGATGTTCGGTGCAAGTCCGAAAATGTACGAAACACTTGAGGCGCTGGATCGTCTCAATGTGAAGATGACGGACTTGACGCATTTCTTCATAGAACTCAACCTGAAGAAAGACATCAAGGACCTGCTGCTGTAGATTATCCTACCAACTGCAAATCGTGCTCAGCCACGAGTTTGCGCAGATTGATGAGGGCGTAGCGTATGCGTCCGAGAGCAGTGTTTATGCTGATATTGAGACGCTCGGCGATTTCCTTGAATGAAAGTTCTTCAATGAAACGCAGGCGCACGATTTCCTGTTGGTTCTCGGGAAGAAGAGCTACAAGGCGGCGCAACGTACTGCTGACGGCACCGCGATAGAAAGCCTCTTCCACAACGTTCTCAGACAGAGAGATGCTGTTGAAAAGGTATTCAGCCTTATCGTCGTTGACGGGTGTTACGTCGTGATCGCGGCGCACTCCGTCTACCACAATGTTGTGGGCAACACGCATGAGCCATGCGGAGAACTTGCCTGTCTGCTGATACTGATGATTGCGGATACAAATGATGGCTTTGGTGAAAGTCTCCTGAAAGACATCGTTGGCCAGATCCTGATTGCCGTTGGTAAGACGGAGGATATATCCGAAAAGAACTTGCTGATTGCGTTCCAACAGAACGTCAAATGCCTCATCGATTCCTTGCTCGTACAGAGTGATCAACTGGTGATCCGTCTGCTCCTTAAAATTACTCATTGCCTTATTACAGAGTATTGATTTGGAGTAAGGCTTTTATCGATAGGCTATATGTGTTTTTAATGTTTGCGAGTGCAAAAGTATAAAAAAAGTTAGATGTAAGCGTTTTGAAACAGATAATTTTTGAAAAATGGCGTTTTTTTTGTACTTTTGTGCGCGAAAATGGACAAAATCCTCACTTTAGATGCAAAAAACGGCCTCCTAAATCTCATAAAAGGGGCTCGTAAGGTGTTGTGCGTGGGACATGTGAACCCGGACGGGGACTCTATGGGCAGCACTTTGATGGTGATGAAGTGGATGAAACGGCTGGGAAAAGAGGCCCATGTCGTGATGCCGAATCGCTATCCTGATTTCCTGGATGTCATACCCGGAGCAGAGGAAGTGGTGTGCTTCGACACGAAGCCGCAACTTGCAAAAAAGATTGTGACAGAGGCCGACCTGATATTTGTATGCGACCACAACCACAAAGACCGCACACGTGATCTTGCTCCAGTGCTGGAGGAGAACAAGTGCCCGCGTATCATGATAGACCATCATCTGGAGCCGGAGGATTTCTGCGAGGTGACAATATCTCGGCCGGAGATGTGTGCCACGTGTGAGTTGCTGTGCCACCTGTTGACGGAACTGGGTGAGATGGACACTCTTCCTTTGGATGAGGTGGAATGTCTGTATTCCGGTATGATGACGGATACCGGGGCGTTCACCTACAATTCCGGAAGGGCTGAGGTGTATGAATGTGTAAGTCGCCTGATAGCGCGCGGTCTTGACAAGGATAAGCTCTACAGGAGACTCTTTTGGACAATGTCTCCCGCGCGTCTGCGTCTGCAGGGATACCTTCTCTATAGTAAGATGAAGGTGATACCCGGGATGAATGCTGCATTTATGACGCTTACAAATGCAGAGCGTCGTCTCCTTGATACAAAGAACGGAGATACGGAGGGTATCGTGAACATTCCTCTGCAGATAAAGGGAATGAAGCTTACGTGTCTCATGGCACAAGATACGGAGCATCCTGAACAATACAGGATATCGCTGCGCAGTGTGGATGATTTTCCCTGTAATGAACTCTCGGCAGATTTCTTCGATGGCGGTGGACACAAGAATGCCGCAGGAGGAAAATATGTGGGAAGTGAGGAGGAAGTTATTATGCAATTCAAAAAGGCTGTCAAGGCCTACGAACATTTGTTGAAATGAAAAAGATTATATTTGCTGCTGTGGCCGTGATGGCTGTATGGATGTGCACATCATGTAACAGTGAAGAGACATACGCGGAGCAGAAAAAACGCGAGAGAGAGACAGTAGATGCGTTTCTGAAGAGGAATTTTGTAATCCGTGCAGCAGACGGTACTGTGATATTGGATGTCGGAAAGATAAATCCCATCACGGAAGTCCAGTTCGCATCTCAGGGAGAGACTACGGATTTACTCACCAATCAGTATGTGTATTTCTCATCATCGGGTGTATATATGCAGATTCTCAGCAAGGGCAGCGGAGAAAAACTGGAGAGCGGGGAAAGCACCCGCCTGTGTTGCCGTTTCCTGGAGTATAACATAATGGCCGACAGTGTGCAGACGAGCAACTGGGGAAACACCTATGTCACCAATCCTGAGATGATAGATGTAAGCAACAGTTACGGGACGTTCACAGCCACATTTGCTACGGATGTATACTGGGGCAGCATATTCAACGACGTCTACGGTAGCACCAGCGTGCCGGAAGGATGGATACTTGCCATGAGATATCTCTGTCTGGACAATGCCCAGCGCGAGGGTGGAGAGAAAGCTCACGTAAGGCTGATTGTTCCACACAGTATGGGGCAGGCGAATGCAATGCAGAATGTGTATCCCTGCTTCTATGATTTAACGTTTGAAGAGCAGTATCATTGATATACATACACGTTCCCTTTTGTAAGTCGCGGTGCATTTACTGCGACTTTTTTTCTACCACACGAGATGCCGCGTGGCAGCAGAAATATGTGGATGCGCTGGTGAGTGAGATAAAGGGGAGACGCGAGGAAATCGTCAGGGCACAGGCTGATACTATATATATAGGAGGTGGAACGCCAAGCCTTCTGCCTGCAGACTTTCTGCTGCGGATATTTGATGTTTTGGGAGAGGCGTGCGGCGGCTTCGCTTCGCTCGGGGAGTGCACGATAGAAGCAAATCCCGACGATGTCACGAAGGAGTGGGCGGATGCGCTCAGGGAGACCCCTGTGAACAGGGTGAGCATGGGAGTGCAGAGCCTTAACGACGATATGCTGAAACTGCTTAGACGTCGACACACCGTTGCACAGGCATTGGAAGCTGTCGCCACTCTGAGAGATAGGGGATACAATAACCTGAGTCTCGATTTGATGTACGGACTTCCCGGACAGTCGCAGGAGGAGTGGGAGGGAGACGTCAGGGATATTCTTGCTGTCGGCGCTCCGCATCTCAGCGCATATGCTCTTCAGGTGGAAGAAGGCACTCTTCTTTACAGGAATCTTGAGGAGGGTATATTTGTCCTGCCGGAAGAGGATGAGACGGTGGCTATGTACGAATCCTTGATGAGGCTTACCGCTGCTGCCGGTTTGGAGCATTATGAAATAAGTAATTTCGCCCGGCCGGGATTCAGGGCGCAGCACAACAGCGGCTATTGGAGCGGAAGGCCTTATGTCGGTTTGGGGCCGGGAGCGCATTCTTATGACGGAGGGAGAGTGAGACGCAGCAATACACCGGATTTGGGACTCTATTGTGGGGCCGATGAACCTTACTTTGAGCAAGAGATTCTGACCGATGAGGAACGCTATAATGAGATGATTTTGACACGACTGAGAACGTCTGACGGCTTAGACATCGGTTTGTTGAAGGAAAATGAGCGGAATCACACGTTAAATATGGCAAAAAGACACATTGAAAGCGGTGTGATGAGCCTGAAAAACGGCATTTTGAGGCTAGAGTCAAAGGGAATTTTTGTTTCAAACGATATAATTAGCGATTTCATGCTCTAAAACATAATAAAAGTTAGGACTTCTTTCATAAAAAAGATGTATCTTTCGGCCGAATTTGGCAAAAATTTTAACCATGAGAACCTATCAAACACACGAAATTAAGAACATTGCCCTACTTGGCAATGACGGTAGCGGTAAGACCACACTTACCGAAAGTTTGCTTTATGAAGCAGGTATTATCAAGCGTCGCGGACGTATAACGCAGCATAATACTGTATCCGATTATTTCCCTGTAGAGCAGGAATACGGTTACAGCGTGTTCTCAACAGTCTTCCATGTGGAGTGGAACGGCAAGAAGCTGAACATTATCGACTGCCCGGGAAGTGATGACTTTGTGGGAAGTGCCCTGACCGCGCTGAACGTCACCGATACGTGCGTACTTCTTCTTAGAGGTTCCAGCGGTGTGGAAGTAGGTACACAGAACCATTTCAGATATGCCGAGAAACTGGCGAAGCCCGTTATCTTCCTTGTGAACCAGTTGGACGACGAGAATCTCGACTACGATCATCTGGTGGCACAGTTGCGTGAGATATACGGCAGCAAGGTGGTGCCTGTGCAGTATCCCGTGAAGACCGGACCTGACTTCAACTGCCTCATTGATGTGCTTCTCATGAAGAAGTATTCCTGGGGTCCTGAGGGCGGTGCTCCCACTATCGAGGAGATTCCCGAAGAGGAGAAGGAAAAGGCTATGGAGATGCACAAAGCTCTTGTTGAGGCTGCTGCAGAGAACGACGAGACGCTCATGGAGAAATTCTTCGAGAGCGAGAGTCTCACGGAAGACGAAATGAGAGAAGGTATCCGCAAGGGTCTTGCAAGCAGAGGTATGTTCCCCGTGTTCTGTGTTTGCGCAGTTAAGGATATGGGCGTAAGACGTCTGATGGAATTCCTTGGAAATGTGGTTCCCTTCGTGGACGAAATGCCGAAGGTGCACAATACCCGTGGTGAGGAAGTGAATCCGAGTTCTGACGGTCCCACAAGCCTGTATTTCTTCAAGACTGCTGTTGAACCGCATATCGGCGAGGTGCAGTACTTCAAGGTGATGTCGGGCAAGGTGAAAGAGGGAGACGACCTGCAGAATGCTGATCGCGGCAGCAGAGAGCGTATAGGCGGTTTGTTCTGCTGTGCAGGTGCAACACGTATTAAGGTTGACGAACTCGTTGCCGGAGATATCGGTTGTACTGTGAAGCTGAAGGACGTTAAGACCGGTAATACTCTAAACGATAAGAATTCTGACAACAGATTCAACTTTATCAAGTTCCCCAACGCGAAATACAGCCGTGCTATCCGTGCTGTCAACGAGAGTGAGACGGAGAAGATGATGAATGCCCTTCAGAAGATGCGCGAGGAGGATCCTACGTGGCAGGTAGAGCAGTCGAAGGAGCTCCGTCAGATTATCGTTCACGGTCAGGGTGAGTTCCATCTGCGCACGCTCAAGTGGCGTATGGAGAACAACGAGAAGATACAGATTGCTTTCGACGAGCCGAAGATTCCTTACAGAGAGACTATCACCAAGGCTGCCCGTGCAGATTATCGCCACAAGAAGCAGTCGGGCGGTGCCGGTCAGTTCGGTGAGGTGCATCTGATTGTGGAGCCCTACTACGAGGGTATGCCTGCTCCCGAGATGTATAAGTTCGGAGGACAGGAATTCCGCATCAACGCCAAGAGTACCGAGGTTGTAGATTTGGAGTGGGGCGGTAAGCTTGTCTTTGTCAACAGCGTTGTGGGCGGTGCTATCGACGCACGTTTCATGCCGGCCATTCTTAAGGGTGTGATGCAGCGTATGGAGCAGGGACCTTTGACGGGTTCTTATGCGCGCGACGTACGCGTAATAGTATATGATGGTAAGATGCACCCGGTTGACTCAAACGAGCTGAGTTTCATGCTGGCAGGCAGAAATGCCTTCTCGCAGGCTTTCCGTGAGGCAGGTCCGAAGATTCTCGAGCCTATCTATGATGTCGAGGTCTTCGTGCCCAGCGACAAGATGGGTGACGTGATGAGTGATCTGCAGGGTCGTCGTGCAATGATTACGGGTATGCAGAGTGAGAATGGATACGAGAAGCTTATCTGTAAGGCTCCTCTTGCAGAGATGTCATCTTACTCTACGGCTTTGTCCAGCCTCACAGGCGGTCGCGCCAGCTTCATCACGAAGTTTGCTTCATACGAACTGGTGCCTGGCGATGTACAGCAGAAGCTCGTTGCTGCATACCAGAGTAACGACGAAGATTAACGTTACGACAATCGCGATTGGTAGTTATTGTAATAAAAAGTTAAAAGCGGGTCTCTTTGGGGCCTGCTTTTAACGTTATCAGGGTAGGAGTTGATATCTTTGCGGTATGAAACGCTGGTTGATTTGGACAATAAGCATTCTCATGGTATCATGTTTTATGGTACTGCTTTATTTGCAGTTCCGCTATGCGGATGCAATGGTTCGTATGCGTGTGGAGCAGTTCGACGAGAATGTGTTCCGTTCGCTGGACCAGGCCAGTCGCGACCTGGAGCGTGCGGAGACGATAGATTATCTGCAGGAGATAGATGACGAGAAGTCTTCTGTGGAGGATATCTTCCACATAGGTCCGATGCCGATGAACTCCAACTTCCAGAAGAAAGTAAGAAACGCCTATCTCTATGAGCAGGAGGTGCTGGGCGATGTCATACTCCGAGTGCTGTATCAGGCAAGTGCTTTGCCTTTCAGGGAGCGCATCAATGTGGGCCGTATGGAGCAGTTCATACGCACATCTCTTGAAGGCAACGGTATCACGATGCCGTTTCATTTCATAGTATATGACACAGAGGGCAAGGAGGTGTACCGCTGTGAGGATTACGACAGCAATGGAGAGCAGTACGGCTACACGCAGACGCTCTTCCGTAACGACCCCTCGGGTAAGATGGGTGTGGTGAGAATACATTTCCCGGGTATGCAGAAGTATGTGCTCAAGACGGCAAGCATGGTGTCTCCGGCCATCCTGTTCACCATCATATTGCTGATCACCTTCCTCTTCACCGTATATCTTGTGGTTCGCCAGAAACATATTACGGAGATGAAGAACGACTTCATACACAATCTGACGCACGAGTTCAAGACTCCTATATCCACAATCAGCATTGCAGCTCAGATGCTGTCGGACAAGAGTCTGAAGAAGACGGAGGAGATGTACACCCGTTTCTCGGATGTCATAGTGTCGGAGACGAAGCGCCTTCGTTTCCAGGTGGAGAAGGTCCTGCAGATGTCTCTCTACGATTCCGGCAACATTGCTTTCAAGTGGCAGGATTTGAATGCCAACTCGCTCATCGACGGTGTTGTGGAGACATTCTCCCTGAAGGTGCGCCAGAACGGCGGTGAGATAGAGTCTCATCTGGATGCCATGGATGCGGAGGTGAGCGTGGACGAGATGCATTTCACCAACATCATCTACAATCTGATGGACAACGCTGTGAAATACAGCAGGGAGGGAGTGCCCCTTCATCTTGTTGTCAGGACGTGGAACAAGGAGCGCAATCTCATGATTTCCATTGAGGACAACGGACTCGGTATTGCCAAGAACGACCTGAAACGCATCTTCGACAAATTCTACAGAGTGCACACCGGCGACCGCCACAATGTGAAGGGATTCGGCCTGGGTCTTGCCTACGTCCACAAGATGGTGCTGATACATCAGGGCACTATCCACGCAACGAGCGAACTGGGCAAGGGAACAACGTTTACAATTTCAATACCACTAATACCTAATTAAAAAAAAGAATCTTATGGAACAGAAACATCGTATTATGCTTTGCGAGGACGAGGAGAGTCTCGGCGTATTGGTTCGTGAATATCTTCAGGCAAAAGGTTATGATGCCGAACTGTTTTTGGACGGCGAAGCCGGTTATCGTGCTTTCACCGGCAGCACCTACGACCTGTGCCTTCTGGATGTGATGATGCCCCGTATGGACGGATTCACTCTGGCCAAGGAGATTAGGATGATCAACCCCGATGTGCCCATCATCTTCCTCACTGCAAAGAATCTGAAGGAAGATATCCTGGAGGGATTCAAACTGGGAGCAGACGACTATCTGACCAAACCGTTCTCAATGGACGAACTCGTGTATCGTATCGAGGCTATCCTGCGTCGTGCCGGCGGCAAGACCAACAAGCCGCAGAAGAACTATCAGCTTGGCTCATACCAGTTCGACACTCAGCGTCAGACTCTCACTCGCGGCGAAACCCAGGTGCGCCTGACAACAAAGGAATGCGAGCTCCTCACGATGCTTTGCATGCACGCAGGAGACATCCTTCAGCGTGAAGTTGCACTGAAGTCTATATGGGTAGAGGATAATTATTTCAACGCACGTTCAATGGATGTCTATATCACCAAGCTTCGCAAGCTTCTGAAGGATGACGACCGCATCCAGATCAACAACGTGCACGGAAAAGGCTACCGCCTTATTCTGCCGCCTTCCGACTCAGAATAATGTGGCCGACCAAGCCGCAGATGATGAACAGGAGGGCGATGCCCTGCACCCAGTTGTAGTCGACCCAGTCAAGCAGGTAGCTCAATACCAAAATCAAGGTGCCCAAAACGATGGCCCATATTCCGCCGTATCTTTTCATATTTAGATTAGATTTATTGTAGTATGTTATCAATTTTGGACACAAAATAAAGGAAAAAGTATGAGTTGTGCAACTTTTGGGCCTAGAATTTAGCTCTTTTGGCAATTTATTCGCGTAAATGCGTGTCTGGTTGGAGTTTTTTTCGTACCTTTGCACCGCATTTTTGCAAAATCAAACATTATTAACCCATTTTTAGACGTATTATGAACCAATACGAAACCGTTTTCATTTTAACTCCCGTTTTGTCTGATGATCAGATGAAGGAAGCGGTAGAAAAGTTCAAAGGCGTTCTCGCTAAGCTTGGTGCTGAGATCATCGGCGAAGAGAACTGGGGCCTGAAGAAGCTTGCCTATCCCATCCAAAAGAAGAGTACTGGATTCTACCAGTTCATTGAGTTTAAGGCAGAGCCAGAGGCTATCAAGACTTTGGAGGTTGCTTACCGTCGTGATGAAAGAATTTTGCGCTATCTCACCGTTAAGATGGAGAAGTACGCCATCGAGTATGCACAAAAGAGAAGAAACAACAAGAAGGAGGCTTAAGACATGACACAGCAAACATCTGAAATCCGTTATTTGAACGCTCCCGCTATTGACGTCAAGAAGAAGAAGTATTGCCGTTTTAAGAAGAGTGGTATTAAGTACATTGACTATAAGGATCCTGAATTCTTGAAGAAGTTCCTGAATGAGCAGGGTAAGATTCTGCCCCGTCGCATCACTGGCACCTCTTTGAAGTTCCAGCGTCGTGTGGCTCAGGCTGTAAAGCGTGCTCGTCACTTGGCTCTATTGCCCTTCGTAACTGATTTGATGAAGTAAATTAATAAGGAGGACGTATAATGGAAATCATTCTGAAAGAAGATATCATCGGTCTTGGTTTCAAGAACGATATCGTTAATGTAAAGTCTGGTTATGGCCGCAACTACCTGATTCCTTTCGGTAAGGGCGTTATTGCCAGTGAGAGTGCAAAGAAGCAGCTTGCTGAGGATTTGAAGCAGAAGGCTGTTAAGTTGGCAAAGATCAAGGCTGATGCCGAAGCTCTCTGCGAGAAGCTCAACGCTGTTGCTCTGACCATTTCTACAAAGGTAAGTGCCACCGGTGTCATCTACGGTAGTGTGAACAGCCTTCAGATTGCAGACGAGCTGCAGAAGCTCGGTTTCAACATCGACCGCAAGATTATCATTGTGAAGGATGTTAAGACTGTCGGCGAGTATGTTGCTCAGGTGAAGCTCCACAAGGAGGTTACCGCTCAGATTCCTTTCACGGTGATTGCTGAGGGCGGTGCCGCTCCCAAGGCTGAGGAGGCTCCCAAGGCTGAGGCTCCTGCTGCAGAAGAGGCTCCCGCTGCTGAGAGCGCAGAGTAAGAGTCAACACTTACTGTGTAAATATAAGAATCTCGCAGGTTTTTCCTGCGGGATTTTTTTTATGCGTGTTTGTCCGGAAGTTGTTGCTTCCCGTCTGTGGTGGGGGTGGGAGTAGAGACAAAAAAGAAGGGGACTGCCTATCGGCAATCCCCTGGATAGTGTCTTTGTAATCTTATTACTCAGCAACTACGCTATCGCAAGCAACGCTGTCGCAAGCGCTGTCGCAAGCAACGGTGTCAACGCTTACGCTGTCGCTGTCAACGGCCTCAGCCTGAGCGGTCTTGTTACCACAAGAAGCGAAAGAAACAGCAACAACAGCTGCGAAAACAAAAGCTAACTTTTTCATTTTTTTTCTACTTTTTAATACTGTAAAACAATCAATTGTTCTTAAAACCGGTGCAAAGGTACGTCGATTTTGTGAAACAGCAAAGAAAATTGCGATATTTTTTTTAATTTTTTTTAAAATCACACCAAAATAAGCCTCTTTTTTGTACTTTTGCACCATGAAACGACTCCAAGGACGCAAATTTTCGGTATTTACACTGGGATGTAAATTGAATTACGCAGAAACGTCATCCATCGTCGACCGTCTCAAGGAAGAGGGCGCAGAGCCCGCGACGGACAATGAGGTGGCCGACATCTGTGTTGTCAACACGTGCAGCGTCACTGAGGTGGCCGATCACAAATGCCGTCAGCAGATATCCAAGATGGGCCGCCGTCATCCCGGAGCCCTGATGGTGGTGACGGGTTGCTATGCACAGCTGAAGCCTCAGCAGGTGGCATCCCTCCGGGGTGTCGACCTGGTGCTCGGCAGCGAGGAGAAGTCGCAGCTGGTGCCCGAGATCCTGAAGCGCATCGTCCTGATGCCGGAGGAGCGCGAGCTGGTGAAGCACGAATACCATACATCGCGCACAGCGGACATACGTCAGTTCTTTCCCTCGTGCGCGTCAGGCGAGCGCACGCGTTATTTCTTGAAGGTGCAGGACGGCTGCGACTACTATTGCACCTACTGCACCATACCCTTTGCCCGCGGACGCAGCCGCAACGGTTCCGTGGAGAGTCTGGTGGAGCAGGCGAGAGGCGTTGCTGCGCAGGGAGGCAGGGAGATTGTCATCACGGGTGTCAACATCGGCGACTTCGGCCGCACCACGGGTGAGTCGTTCCTCGACCTCATCAGAGCTCTCGACGGGGTGGAGGGTATCGAGCGCTACCGCATCTCCAGCATCGAGCCCAACCTGCTCACCGACGACATCATACGCTACTGTGCGTCCTCGCGCGCTTTCATGCCTCATTTCCACATACCTCTCCAGAGCGGCAGCGACGAGGTGCTGCGTCTGATGAAGAGGCGCTACGATACGTCGCTCTTCCGCAGCAAGGTGGAGCGTGTGCTCGAGCTGATGCCGGACGCCTATATCGGCGTGGATGTCATCGTCGGCACGAGGGGAGAGACGGACGCTCTCTTCGAGGATGCCTGCCGTTTCATGGAGGCGCTGCCCGTGAGCGAGTATCATGTGTTCAGCTACAGCGAGCGTCCCGGCACCAAGGCCCTTGAGATTCCCCACAGCGTGGCTCCAGAGGTGAAGCATCAGCGCAGCCAGCGCATCATAGCTCTTTCCGATGAGAAGATGCGTGCTTTCTATGGTCGCTACGAGGGCTGTGTGCGTCCCGTGCTTCTGGAGCACAGCCGCAAGGAGGGTGTGATGTATGGCTTCACGGACAACTACATCCGCGTGGAGTACAGATACGAAAAACCCTCCAAACCCGAAGGCCTGGAGGGCAATGTCGTCGATATGCGTCTCTTAGGAGTTCATACTGAGCAGGAACTCCTCGTTGCTGCGCGTCTGCTCGATTCGTGATTTCATCTCGCTCATTGCCTCGATGGGGTTCATGTCGGCGAGGAACTTGCGCAGTATCCACATTCTGTCCAGCGTGGTCTTGTCCTGCAGCAGGTCGTCGCGTCGTGTGCTCGACTGAACGATGTTCACTGCGGGGAAGATGCGCTTGTTGGCCAGTGTGCGGTCCAGCTGCAGCTCCATGTTGCCCGTACCCTTGAACTCCTCGAAAATCACTTCGTCCATCTTGCTGCCTGTGTCGGTCAGCGCTGTGGCGATGATGGTGAGGCTGCCTCCGTTCTCGATGTTGCGTGCTGCGCCGAAGAAGCGCTTGGGCTTGTGCATTGCGTTGGCGTCCACACCGCCGGTGAGTATCTTTCCCGAGGCCGGCTGCACCGTGTTGTAGGCGCGTGCCAGACGTGTGATTGAGTCGAGGAAGATGACCACATCGTGTCCGCACTCCACCATTCTCTTTGCTTTCTCCAGCACGAGGTTTGCGATGCGCACGTGGTGGTCGGCGGGTTCGTCAAACGTGGATGCTATCACCTCTGCGTTCACCGTGCGTGCCATATCCGTCACCTCCTCGGGACGCTCGTCCACGAGCAGCATCATGAGATATGCCTCGGGATGGTTCTTTGCGATGGCGTTGGCGATATCCTTCATCAGTATTGTCTTACCGGTCTTGGGCTGTGCCACGATGAGTGCTCGCTGTCCTTTGCCGATGGGTGAGAAGAGATCCACCACGCGCACGGAGAGGTTGTCGCCGCGTCCGCTGCACAGCTTGAATTTCTCGTCGGGGAAGAGCGGTGTGAGGTGCTCGAAGGGGCTGCGCTCCCTGATGGTGCGGGGGTCGCATCCGTTCACGCTGTCCACTGTGGTGAGCACGAAGTAGCGGCTGCCGTTCGTCGGGGGCTGCACGCTGCCCCTGATGGTGTCGCCCGTCTTGAGCGAGTAGAGGCGTATGAGCTGGTTGGACACTGATACGTCGTCGGGCGAGGGCATGTAGTTGTAGTCGCTCGAGCGCAGGAATGCGTTGCCGTCGTTCTGTATGTCGAGCACGCCTTCTCCCTTGATGTTGTCGCCGAAGTCGTATTCGGGTGCGTTGCCCTTCGCGGGTGCGGGAGCTTTGGCGATCACGTTTTTCACTATTTCCTCCGTGTTGTCCTCCAGCTGCTGCTTGGGCATGTTCATCTCGGCGAGTATCTCGTCGGTGGTCTTCACGTTGCGTATCACGATGAATGTCTCCTTGCCCTTGCCGGCAGTCTTTGCTGCGCGTCCGGCACGCTTTCTGGGAGCTTCTTCCCGGGCCTTCTCCTTTTCGGGAGCGGCTTCTGTGGGAGCGGGCTCTGCGGGAGCGGCTTCTGCTGGAGCGGCCTCGGCCTTTTTGGCGCGTGTCTTTCTGGCCGGCTTCTCCTCCTTGGGCTCTTCCTTCTTGCCCTCTCCGGCGGCAGCCTCGCGTGCAGCTATTTCAGCCTTCGAGGGGCGTCCGCGCTTTTTCTTGGGAGCCTCCACCACGGGTGTCGTGACGGGCAGTTCGCTTTCCTTGTCTATTATATTATATACCAGTGTGGTCTTGTCGCCCGACATTTCTGCGCCGATTTGTCTGGCTAAAGCCTGCAGTTCGTCCATAGTCATGGACTCCAATTGACTTTTTGTATGCATAAAGATAGTTGGAATTTATCTTCTGCAAAGGTACGGAAAAAAAATCACATACGCGCATTATTCTTTAAGAATTATTCTTGAATAGCTGTTTTTTTGATTTTTTAAGTGCGTCAAGGCCCCCTGATAGGGAAAAAAGATGTACTTTTGCACCTTGAACTATTGTGCGCACATGCATACGCGACTATAAGCGCCCGTGAAGAAGGGTAGTGTAATTATATTTTTTCTCATGTCTGTCTTCATCGCTGTGATGGCAGGCGGTTCGCCTGTGCGCAGTAGCGAGGGCGGTCGGACCGGCTCTGAGACGGACTCTCTGTCCGCTCTTGCCGACTCTCTGGCGCCTCTTCTTCGCGACTCCGTTTCCGAGGCCCTTCGCGACTCGCTCGACGACGAGCGTATGAAGCCCATGTTCCCTGAGATGTGGGACGCTCTCGACTCCATTCAGGAGGAGCCGGACGACAGCCTCTTCATCGTGGACACTCTCGCCTCCGACACCCTTGTGGCCGACACTCTCAGGAAGAAGCGCACGAGCAAGAATTCCATCGAGGAGCCTGTGGAGTATTCTGCCAACGACTCCATCATGTTCGACTACAAGAACTCGCGTGCCTGGCTCTTCGGCGACAGCAAGGTGAACTATCAGAACATGGAGCTCACGGCCGACGAGATAAACATGTCGCTCGACTCCAGCATCGTGCATGCCAACGGTCGTCCCGACTCCGTGGGCGAGATAATAGGCAAACCCGTATTCAAGCAGGGTGAGGAGGAGTACGACCCCGACAGGATGTCCTACAATTTCAAGACGCGCCGCGGTTTCATATCCAATGTCTACACCCAGCAGGGCGAGGGCTACATGATGAGCGAGGAGAGCAAGCGCGACTCCACCGGTGTGATGTATGTGCGCAAGGGCCGCTACACCACCTGCGATGCGGAGCATCCCCATTTCTATCTGCGCCTAACCAAGGCCAAGGTGCGCCCGGGCCAGACGGTGGTCTTCGGCCCGGCCTACCTCGTCGTGGAGGATGTGCCGCTGCCGCTGGCCATACCTTACGGCTTCTTCCCCTTCTCCTCGTCCTACCACAGCGGCTTCATCATGCCCACCTATGGTGACGAGTCCTCCCGGGGCTTCTATCTGCGCGAGGGCGGCTACTATTTCGCCATCAACGACAATGTGGACCTGAAGCTCCTGGGCGAGATCTACACCAAGGGTTCGTGGGGCCTCTCGGCCTATTCCACCTACAATCTGCGCTACAAGTTCGCGGGCAATGTGATGTTCTCTTTCCAGAACACCATCCTGGGCGAGAAGAACATGCCCGACTATTCCGTGACGCGCTCCCTCAAGTTCACGTGGAGCCACCGTCAGGACCCCAAGGCCAATCCCACGCAGTCGTTCTCGGCCAGCGTCAACTTCGCCTCTGTGGACTACGAGCGCAACAACCTCGTGTCGATGTACAATCCCGAGTCCTACACCCAGTCGACGCGCACCTCTTCGGTGTCCTATTCGAAGACATTCAAGGACATAGGTCTCACGCTCTCCGCTTCGTTCAATCTCTCGCAGAATATGCGCGACTCCAGCATCTCCGTCACTCTGCCCACGCTCAACGTCACTCTGGCGCGCATCAATCCCTTCAAGCGCAAGAAGCAGGCGGGCAAGGAGAAGTGGTATGAGAAGATAGCCCTGTCCTACACGGGCACGCTCTCCAACAGCATCACCACCAAGGAAAACAAGCTCTTCAAGAGCAATCTCATCAAGGACTGGCGCAACGGTATGATGCACACCATCCCCATCTCCGCCACGTTCCAGCTCTTCAAGTATATCAACGTCACTCCGCAGTTCAACTTCGTCGACCGCATGTACACACACAAGGTGATGCAGTCGTGGGACACCGAGAAGCAGGCTGTGAAGCGCGACACGGTCTACGGTTTCTACAATGCCTACAACTTCTCGCTCAACCTCTCGATGAACACCAAGCTCTACGGCTTCTACCGTCCCACGGTGGGTTTCCTGCGCAAGAAGATAGAGGCTGTGCGCCATGTGTTCACCCCCACGGTGTCGTTCTCCTATGCTCCCGACTTCACGAAGCCCTTCTGGGGCCTCTACGAGACCTATGTGCGCACCGATGCCGACGGTGAGGTGCACACTGTCACCTACAGCCCCTATGCCGACGGCATCTACGGCACGGCGCCTTCCACCAAGACGGGTATGGTGACGATGGACATCTCCAACAACATCGAGATGAAGATACGTTCCGACCGCGACTCGACGGGCTTCCGCAAGATATCCATCATCGACGAGCTGGGTGCTTCGCTCTCCTATAACATGGCTGCCACCACGCGCCCCTGGAGCGACCTCACCACGCGCCTCCGCTTAAAGATAACCAAGAGCTATACGCTCTCAATGACCGCAGTATTTGCCACTTATGCCTACGACCTCGACAAGTACGGCAACCCCTACGTGGGTGAGCATACGGAGTGGAGCAGGGGACGCTTCGGACGTTTCCAGGGCATGAGCCAGAACTTCAGCTACACCTTCAACAACCAGTCCCTCAAGAAGCTCATCAACTTCTTCACGGGCAAGAAAAACGAGGACACCGACAAGAAGGACGACGATGACGACGACGACACTCCCGATCCCAACAATCCCAACGTGGACCCCGAGCGCGAGCGTGCCAAGCGCGGCGCCAAGAAGAAGGAAGGGGAGGACGAGCTCGACAAGGACGGCTACCTCAAGTTCAACATCCCCTGGAGCCTTTCCGTGAGCTACGGCATCACGGTGCGCGAGAACACCTCCGGCACGTTCAACAAGGAGACGATGCGCTATCCCTACGCCCTGAGCCATACGCTCAACTTCTCGGGCAATGTCCGCATCGCCACGGGTTGGAACATCACTTTCTCCTCCGGCTACGACTTCAACCGCTCCCGCCTCTCCATGACCACCGCCTCGCTGGCCCGCGACCTGCATTGCTTCAACATGAGCTGCTCTGTGGTGCTCTATCCCTACACTTCGTATAATTTCACCTTCCAGGCCAACAGCAGCATGCTTGCCGACGCCCTCAAGTGGAAGAAGCAGAGCAGCTATTCCGACAATCTCAACTGGTACTAGAGAGACGATGGACAATCCCTATATCAAGCAGTTTCCCGAACTCATGCGTGGCAAGACGGTGCTCTACGTCCACGGTTTCGGCTCCAGCGGCCGCAGCGGCACTGTGGTGCGTCTGCGTCAGGTTCTCCCCGAGGCCCGCGTGGTGGCTCCCGATCTGCCGATACATCCCGAGGAGGCTCTCCAGCTCCTGCTTGACACATGTGAAAGGGAACGGCCCTCGCTCATCCTCGGCACCTCGATGGGCGGCATGTATGCCGAGATGCTCTACGGCTACGACCGCATCCTCACCAATCCCGCCTTTGCCATCGGCGACACGATGCAGAGCCACGGGATGATGGGCAAGCAGACTTTCTATTCGCCCAGGGAGGACGGCGTGCAGGAGTTCTATGTGGACAAGCCGCTTGTGAAGGAGTATCGCCAGCTCACGGAGCGCAATTTCCTGCATGCAGGTGATGAGGGCGAGGCTCAGCGTGTCTTCGGCCTCTTCGGCGACAGGGACCCCGTTGTCCACACCCGTGACACCTTCCGTGCCCACTATCCGCAGGCCGTTTCGTTTCATGGCGAGCACCGCATGGACGACCAGTCCTTCATGCATTCCGTCTTGCCTGTCATCCGCTGGATTGACGACCGTCAGGAGCGTCGCGAGCGCCCCATCGTGTATATCGGCATGGAGACCATGACGGATGCTTACGGCAAACCGGCAGGCAGTGCCCAGAAGGCTGTGCGTCAGTTGATAGAGGCTTATCAGGTGTATTTTGTGTCGCCTGCTGTGTCGTCGGAGCCTTCGGAGATGACTGCTGTTGTGGATTGGCTCACGGAGTATGTCGGTGTGCCTGCCTGGAGTCATACGGTGTTCACCAATCAGAGGCATCTTCTCTACGGCGACTATCTCATCAGCCGCGGTGAGCAGCAGGATTCGATGGCTGCCTTTTTGGAGTTCGGCAGCGACACCTTCAAGACCTGGGATGACGTGCTGGAGTATTTCTCCCGCCTTGGAGGACAGTAGGTCTTTTTTAGTTGACAAGTTGTTAGTTGACAAGTAGACAAGTTGTTTGTCTTTCTTCTTACTTCTTACCTCATACCTCTTTTTTGGCCACTTTGATGCAACTCTGAGAACACTCTGAGGAGTTTGACGCTGCAAAGGTACGACACAAAAAACACGAAAGTTCGCACTCTTCTTGCAACCGCATCTAAATCAGCAAAATATAGCAATCGAACAATTTGTCTTCGACACCTCTGTCGCCCTGTTATCGGGGGACAGGAACAACTTGGGCGGATGTTCGCATCTTCGCATTTTCGCATCTTCGCATGGTTAGTTTTTATAACAACATGCCTGCGCACGTTATACGCCTTCAGGAGACAAGAAAAGCTCAGTAAACAGGTCCTCATAAAAAATACGGAGCGCATCGCGCTACGTCGGCACAGTCAAATATAAGCCCGGCCATTTTCGCATGAGATTTTCGCATGCCGTTTTTTCTAATTATAGGGAACTATGAACTACTATAGCATATAGTAGTGCGTAGTTAACTATAATATCTTTTCTTTATATTTCTTTTCTCTCTTTTCGCCGCTTTCTCTCTTTTCTTTTCGCATTTTCGCGTTTTCGCAAACATTCGTCAGATTAGTTGGATTTGTGTTTTAGAAAGGTTAAAAGTGATTTTTTTCCATAAAAACTTGCATGAATCAAAAAAAAGCACTACCTTTGCATCGAAAAATGTTCGCAATTCGCGAACGGCGAACAGTTAAATCTAAACTGTAGATATAAAGTATGATGAAAGAACTTGATTTGGTGGTGCTGTTAAAGAAAATGACATCAAAAGGTCGCTCACTCTCTTTAAGAAAACTGGCAGAAGAGGTCGGTATGAGTCCGTCCAGCGTGAGCGAAAGTCTGGAGCGCAGCAAGAAAGCACAGCTGGTAGACCGCAACAAGAAGCGTGTGAACACGTTGGCTCTGCAGGAGTTCCTGATTCATGGCTTAGCATACGTGTTTCCTGCCGAGACGGGTCGCATCATTCGCGGTGTGCCGACCTATGTCAGCGCATCTCCAATCAAGGAGCAGGTGACTAATACTGCGGATCAGTATGTGTGGCGTTGCGCGAAAGGCGATGCACGCGGACAAATGGTGGAACCTCTCTACCCGTCTGTACCGGAGGCCGCTTTGCGCGATGAAGAACTGCACCAGCTACTGGCAATTGCAGACACTCTTCGTATGGGGCGCGCCCGTGAGAAAGAGATTGCTGCCAGCGAACTCAATAATTTTATCCAGCACTATGCAGAAAACCAATAGTGAGCGTCTGCAAGAGATTGCAGAAGGTATGCACGAATTGAATGAGCGGCTGGTGTATGTCGGCGGCGCTATGGCCGGGTCGTATGCAGATGATCCGGCGGCAACGGAACCGCGCACGACTTTCTGCGGTCTTAATGATTTTGCCCGCAAAAACATAGCTCTTGCTTTAAAACGCAGAATGCAGGTTTCTGCCGCTGCGTAGTAAATTGATATATACAAGTTTAATCTTAAACCAAACCGCCTATAGAAAAATAGACAGACAAAATCATTAGTGTCCCATTTTAACGGGACACTAATGCATTATAATATTAAATTAATACTACTATGAAAAAAATAATGTTCTTATTCGTGTCCTTGATGACACTCACCATGACAAGCTGTGGAGACGATGATGAAGACGGAGTCATTGCACCTTTAGAAGATAGGTATTATATATGTCGCCCGGGAGGTTCGTATATTCCCGCAGAAGGAGGTAAGGTAAAAATAAAATGGGAAGCAGTACCTGTTCCTGCCACATATGAATTTTATAGCAGCTCTTGGGTCGTGGGGGAAGGTTACGAGGCTGATTATAAGAAGTATGTTGACGGCGATGATACCAGTTCGTCAAGATGGGGCTATATCTTTGTAGCTTCATGGCCTGGAGAAAAGATAGAAACAAGTACGGAAGAAGGCATTATTTCCGGCGGATGGTTTACAGTAGAATATGTCGACGATCCTTCGCCTATATTTGGCACTCATCAGGAAATAGAAGTAACACTATCGGCCAATACAACAGGAGAAAGACGCCACCTAAGAATAACTCTATCTTGCCATAATATTGCAGACGCCTACATCTACCAGGACTGCGAAGAGCCGGAGGAATAAAAGCCAAGAGACGGGAGTCTAAGGACGAAAGACTAAGGACTAAAGCTCAAAAGCCACTTCACAAAATGCGTGAGGTGGCTTTTGGTTTCGGACAATCGGACTGAAGATGTAAGATGGCTGATGTCGAAAAACATCATCTCATCTGAGACAGTCTCATTAAGGCTTCCAGATAATAGTAGTCGGCATAGATGATGCTGGCATCAATCTCCGAACCGGCAGGACGGTGACCTGTGGAGTGCATGAGCAGTGCCACATTATTGCCATGACTTTGATAGCGGTCGCTGCTCAAGTCTTTCAGCATGTCCTCTGCTGCGGAGAGATATCTCAAGCGCTTCTCTGCATCAACATATTGGGAAAGTTCCAGCAAAGCGCTTGCCACCACACATGCAGCAGATGCATCTTTTAATTTACAATTTACAGATTTACTATTTACAATTTCGGGGTCGTCCATATCCCAGAAAGGGATGCAGTCATCACTCGTCTCTTTCAGGCGTTTCAGATAGATGTCGGTGACTTTCCGGGCATGGTCGAGGAAACGTTTGTCCTTCGTGAAACGATATACCATCGTGTAGCCGTAGATGGCCCACGACTGACCGCGGCTCCACATGGAATTGTCGGCATAGCCCTGATGGGTCACACCCTTGATGAAGTGGCCGTCTAGAGTATCATAAACTGCCACGTGATAGCAGGAGCCGTCGGGACGGAAATGATGCTGCATCGTGGTCTTGGCATGGCGGATGGCTATATCCTTCAGACGCAAATCTCCGCCGTTCTCTGCTGCCCAGAAGAGCAGTTCGAGATTCATCATATTGTCCATGATGGTGTTGTGACCTCCGTAGTCCTTGACATGGCGCGGCCAGGAGAGCAGGGTGCCCACCTTTGCGTTGAAGAGCGTGGCGAGAGAATCGGCAGCACGCAGTGCGACAGTGCGATAACGCGGCTCCTTGCTCACCTCGTAACCCTTCAGCATGGAGTTGATGGTGATGAAACCCAGGTCGTGGTCGTAGACAGGTGCTTCCACAACGGGAATCAGGGCATCAGTGTAGCCAGCGGCGGCCTTACCGACGGCCTCGCTTTTGTTGTACGCAAAGTCCATCCACAGTATGCCGGGCCAGAAACCGGAGCACCACTCTTGGGGCGAAGCTTTGCGGAGGTTCCAAGTCTGCTCGCCATTCAGGATGTTCCTCGGCATCATCGTGAAGTCGTAGGGACGCAATGCCTCCAAGGCGCGGTCCACCTGCGACGAACAGTAGCTCAGGGACTGGCTGACCATTGTGCTTCGGCTGTCCTTGCTGAAGACGACGTTCTCCACATGGTTGCCCACGTACATGGGGAAGTAGTCGGCGGTGGAATACCATGCGGGTTTGCCCTTCATCTTGTCGTGCAGCAGTCGTCCGTTGATCTTGATACCCTCGAAAGTGATGCCCTTCACCTTGCGCTCGCTGTCGTAACCGTTGATGATGGAGAGGTAAGGTGTAGTGCCTTTGTAGCGGATATTGCGGAAAGTGATATCTTCAACGCCGCGACCCGGAGCAGCGCAGTACTTCTGGTTGTAGCCGACCTTCACCTGCAGCAGACAGCCCTGGTGTATCTGTTCCACACGTATGTTGTCGAAGGTGACGTTGCGCACGAGATTGTTGTCGCCGCAGTTGATGGCCATACAGCCCTGATAATCCACCTGCGGTTCGCTCTGACAGAGTATGTCGATGTTCTCGTAGCGCAGGTTCTCTATGGTGTCGCCCCGCTCCGCATTGCCGTGAATACCGATGAAGATGGGGTGTGCCACGTCGGCCCAAAGGGTAGAGTTGCGCATGGTGACATTGCGGCAGTTGCCGGAGAAACCCTTGCGAGTGGCGTAGGCAGTGGTGCAGTCGTCGGAGTTGCGGCAGAATACGCGGTCGAAGAGCACATTCTGCGAGGCGAAGACATTAAGACCGTCGCCCCAGCCGGGATGGGAGATACTGCGGACATCGCGCAGTGTCACACCGTCCGAACCGCCCACGGGACAGGTGTTCAGCGTCAGTCCCTCGATGAGCACATTTCTCGAGCGAAAGACATGACAACCCTGATAACCGGCATCCGGACGTGCAATGCCGCGCCCCAGAATGCTCACGTTCTCGGCATCGTCGATGGCGAGGGTGCCGGTGAGATATGCACTGCCGTCAAGATAGACAGTCGTGTTACTCTTTAATTGATAATTGATAAGTGACAATTGAGAATTGTTTTCATCGCTATAGTATCCTGCGGGAATATAGACGAAGGTGCGTCCTTGTGCCTTAGCTTCTTTCTCGGCCTCTTCTTTCGTGACGGGCGGCTTTGAGGTGAAGAGCAGGAGGTTGTCCGTGATGTTGCCGTCGAACTCTACGCTGAGGTTCTCCGGCTGGAAGAGCAGGAACTCCGTTGTGGAGTCGTTGGGAGTGCGGGCAATCACACCGCGATAGTCGGGACGCACGCGCACGTTCTTGTATTTCCTGTTCTTGCAGACCACACGCACAAAGACATCGCCCGTGAAGTCGAACTGTGCAAAGCTGATTTCCGACACCCTGTGTCTGCTGTCACCCACCGGTGCATTCACCTTGGCCATGTAGGTGTCTATCTTTGTCCACTCCTTGCTGCCGCGCGGTTGCACGAAGACGTCGTAGTCGTGCTTCAGCGGAGCACCTTCGGGAGCGGGATATGTGAATACCTGGTGCAGCCGCGTTCCCTCTTTCACACCTTTCACCGTGAATGTCCGTGCCTCCATTCCTTCGGCGATTTCTCCCCGCTGCTCTGCTTTCCGCTGCAGTTCGAGCAGACGCTTCACGTAGGGCATCTTCAGATGCTTCACCTTCGTATAGTGTTCGTAGGCTTTGTCGTAGATGCAGCGTATGTGTCCGCGCTCCATAGCCCCCGGTTCTGTCCAGTTGCAGTAAAGTCCGGTGCAATCCTGCCAAGTCTTGAACGGTACGTCGTAGCCCAGATTGTAGCGGGCAGAGTATTCCAGGCCTTTCATCAGACGGTTGTCAAAGGCTCCCCAGAGGTCGTCACCCTGTTCCCATGCCATTTCGCAGATGTCGCACATGGTGCCGAGTCCCAATTGTGCGTGTGCCTGGTCGCGCCCGCTTTCCTGGCATTGCCCCGTTTCATCGATATATTTCGGCAGCGCCCCGTTGTCGTTGGCATTCATGAAATAGTCGATGCCGGCCTGATAGAGCGTGCTGTCCTCAAGGAATATACCGCAGGCCATGCGCAGGCGGTTGACGATGGCTCCCCAGTTGCCGTTGGCGTACGGACTGTCGGCCTCGAACTGCTCCATCATGGGCAGCATCGCCCGACGAATCATGTTGCCCCATTCTGCTGTCGCGTGCGACCGCAGAATGGTCATCGCGCGCACCAGCCAATAGCCTTGTATGGCGCACAGCGGCGCATCGTGACCGTCGAAGCGTTGCAGGGTGGTGGAGTAGGCATTGATTATCTCCAATGCCGTGGTGTTGTCGCCACTCTGTGCCGACTGCCATGCGGTGTACATATCGCGTTCGCTGCCGACTTTGGTATTGGCATATTGTCCGTCGCGTGCCACAATCTCATAGGGCCCTGCAATCTTATACTCCGTCTGGGCAGACACTGCGCTTACCCACAAGATAATCGTTGAGAATAGAAGTTTTCGTATCATAGATGAAGTTGTTGTTATGGAATAGTTGCCGTAAGGAAGGATGCGTTGCCGAAGATGTAGAGTACGTTCTCGCAGGCAGGCACGAGGATTGTCTCGCCCTGACGTATGCTGATGCCGTTGATGTTGGCTTTGCCCCACAGACACATCACCACCACGAACGAGTCGCAGTGGAAGTCCACCTGCGATGCTACCTGTACCACCACGCGATGCACCACAAAATGCGGACAGTTTACGAGTTGTGAGATGGGTGTGGTGCTGTCGTAGCTGCTGCGGTATTCCGGCCACACGCGATAGTCGATGGCATCGCGTGCCTGCTCGATATGCAGTTCACGGGGCTGTCCGTGGGCATCTTTGCGCCCGAAATCATAGACACGATACGTGATATCGCTGGTTTCTTGTATCTCTGCAAGGAAATTGCCCGCACCGATGGCATGCAGACGCCCGGCAGGCAGGAAGAAAAGGTCGCCGTCGTGAGCCTCGTGAGTGGCTATCACATCCTGCATGGGTGAATGGCCGTTCACTGGTTCGGCAGTAGCCAGTTGCTCGTAGTCATCGGGGGTGATGCTCTTTTTCAGTCCGGCATATATCTTTGACCCGACATCGCTTTTGATGACATACCACATCTCCGTCTTGCCGGGACAGCCGTGGCGCTCCATTGCCAGTTTGTCATCGGGATGCACCTGCACGCTGAGGTCTTGGCGCGAGTCGATGAACTTCACCAGCAGGGGAAACCTGTTGCCGTACTTCTTATATACTTTCTGACCGATGAGCAGTCCCATGTATTTGTCAATGAGTTGTGTCAGTGTCAGTCCGACATCAACATCGTCTACGAGTCCGCGTTCGACGGCAACACTCTCGTGTCCGGGTACACCGCTCACTTCCCAACTCTCACCGATATTGGGCTGTGCGGTGGAAATGCCCTTGAAAGGAGCAATACGGTAGCCGCCCCAAAGGGTTGTCTTCAGGTATGGTTCAAATTTATATGGCTTCATACTATTTTACAGTCTTTATTCCGAAAGCACAGTAGGCGAGATAAGCGGCACAGAGCAGCAGCACGCACACACCGGCGGTGATAGTACCGGCAGCATCCGTGGCAAGTCCTATGAGCGGAGTGGCAGCACCGCCACCGGCAACAGCTGTTATCATGAGGCCCGAGATGAGATTTGCCTTGTCGGGCTTATTCTGCACAGCCATGGAATAGATGATGGGGAAGATGCACGAGCAGAGGAATCCGACAGCGCCTATCTGAGCCAAAGCCCAGATTTCAGGTAGGCGTACGAATGCCAGCGAAAGGATGACGAGTATGCACACCGCAATATTGATGCGGAAATAGTACATGTCGGATATCTTTGTCATGAGGAACATGCCAACGAAGGCTCCGACGGTACGACAAATAAAATACACCTGCGGAGCAATGCCGGCCTCCTCAAGACTCCAGCCATAGCGACTAATCATGACCTTCGACGATACGAAGTTGGTGCCTACATCGATAGCTACGGCAAAGAAGATGCCAAAGAAGAGCAACAATATTGCAGGATTGCGCAACAGGGCAAATGTTCCCCCGACAGTTACTTCCGTGTCTTCAACAGGTTCGCGCTCGATGGGTGAAAGGATGAGCCACAGGGCAGACAGCAGAGTGATGGCCCCGAGCACGGGGAATGCCAGATACCACTGCTGCTTATCACCTCCACCGAGAATATTAACGGCAAAGAGCATTATGAAGGGACCGCAGAAGGAAGATACGGCTTTCACTACCTGTCCTGCAGTCAGCGAGCTGGTAAGAATATTCTCGTCCGTCACCACATTCTTGATGAGGGGATTCTCCGACACCTGCAGAATGGCGTTGCCTATTCCCAGAGCTGCATAGCCCACCAGACATGCCCACGAAGCACCGATGAGCGGCACTATCATACCGACAATGGTGACGGCCATTCCGATTAGTACGGTGTTTTTGCGTCCCCATCGATTCATCTGTATGCCTACAGGCACACCGAGAAAGAGGAACCAGACAAAAACCATAGAGGGTAGCAGACCGGCCATTGTCTGGCTCCAGCCGAAGGCCTCACGGGCATAGTCACTCGAGATGCCCACAATATCGCAGAACCCCATCACGAAGAACGAGAAGAGTACCGCACCGATACATGATAACTGTTTTGCCTTCATTCTTGTGTCTGTTTTCTTGGGATTTTTATCTCGAATGCTTTCGTTTCATCTAACGTATGCTTTTCTGCCCGTCGATAATATAGATATTCCCTTTGCGCAGATTGTTCACCTTGCGTCCCGTGATGTCGTAGATGTCGCCCGTCTTCTCGTTGTGGGTGTTTGCCTTTAGAGTGCCGACGGCGGTGTATTCCTCCACGGGAACAATCTCGAAGGGGAATCCTGTGCGCTCGGTCTCCGGACCCACTTGCAGTGACTGAGTATCCGACATCTGCCAGTATTTTGTGCTCGTGGCGGCGCAGATACTTGCGTACGGCTCGGAGGCGAGGAAAGTCATAAGGTGACCGGCACTGCGGGCGTTCAGTGCTCCTGTGGCGGAGATGTATTTCCCGTCCTGATTCTTCACGGTGTACTTTCCTGCAGACGATGTGGTGACGGTCCATTGCTGGGAGACATCCACCAGTTCGCCGTCCATTACAGCCTGTGCGAAATACGGTGAGGTGCCCGTCGTTAGCAGCAGTCCGCTCTCTCGGTGACGGATGACGTAGTTGCCGGAGAGCTCGCGGTTGTTTTCTATCGCAGTGACGGAGAAGGTGTACTGGTTCTCTTCTCCTCCGATGATGCATGTCAGCGTGTGCTCCTGCGACCGGTCGATGCCGGCCATCACGTATGAATATCCTTCCGTCCCGTCTTCCCAAGCGGCTGCGCCCCGCAGTGCCGAAGGTACGTTGAGCGAGAAGGTGACGTTGCTGCCTTTTTCCACCTCCACCGATGCGGTGTCGGTGAGCGTCACCTCGTCCACGGTGATTTCCTGTCTCGACTTCATCACGTTGATATGGAATGTCACGGCGGTCTTGCATCCGCCCTGATTGGTCACAGTGCACGTGATGTCCTGCGGACTTTTCACTGAAGTGAGTGTGATGCTCGTACCTGTCTTGCTGTTGCTCCAGGCATAGGTGCCGAAGCCCTGTGTGTCGGAGGCGGAGAGCGTCACCGCCTCACCGTAGAACACGGTGATGTCGGTGCCTTCGATGGTTTCACCGTTGTATGTGATATACGGTGTGACAACGGTGGGAGTGCAGTCGCCCAGCGCTGCGATGGAGAAGGCTATCTGGCTCTGCACGCCGTTTTGGTTGGTGTATGTGGCGCGATATACGTAGCTGCGGTCGGTGCTCACCGTGATGCTGCGTGTGGTTTCTCCTGTGTTCCACTGCCAGAGTCCTGTGTCGCTTTCGCCGTCGGGCAGTTGCGGTGTCAGCGTCACGGTCTGTCCCGTGGGCACACCCGTCTTATTGTTCACGGTGTAGGTGTTCACGAGTCCTCCGAGTTCGTTGTTGTATATCGTCTTACTAACCACGTGTCCGAGTGCGCGTTCCACAGAGAGGCTGGGGATGAGGTTGCTGTTGACACTGCCGCTGTAGTCCATACGCGGAGAGAGCGGGGTGGGGCGCTTGTCGGCAGGACATAGCTGCTCGCCGCGTGTGTTCATCAGCACGCTGTAGCCCAGTTGGTCGTAACCGCCGCTCGTACCTCCCGTACCTCCGCCGTCTATACCCATCAGTGTGAGCACCTGTTCCGAATAGGGCATTGTCACACCTTTTACACCCTCGTAGTGTCCGATTACAGTGCCCCAGCACGGACGTATCTGCACACCCAGACAGGGTTCCGTCATAGTCCAGCAACGGGAGTCGGTGTAGTATATGCCATTGGTGCCGTAGCTGTAGTTCGTCCAAGGCAGACCCTCTACGCTCAACACCTGTGCTGCGATATATTCTATGCCGGCAGCGAGACGGTGACCCATGTAGCTGAAGAGGTCGTTGCCCTGATTCCACATCATCTGTGCGATGTCCACAGCCAGACCGAGTGCCATGGCGGGATGTCCTGTGTCGCGTCCGCTTTCGTTCATCTGTCCGAGTGCTCCGTAGGCTCCGGTCTCCAGCGTGCTCTGTGATGTTGTCACCACGAGATTACCCAGATACTCCGTCAGTCCGTCGTTGAGTATGGGATTGGCCGTGCGCGGGTTGGTGAACGTACCCACCTGGTCGTATTTCATGAACGAGAGCCCCTGATTGTAAATGAACACATCGTCGCACAGGATACCGATCGACAGCACGCACATGGCGTTGCACAGTCCCCAGTTGGACCAGTAGTGTCCCGGAGCCTGCCACCATTTACCCACATTCTCCCACGTGCCGTTGCGCACTCTCAGGAAACCTATGGCACCGGGATACCACACCGTGAGCATCCACTGCTTGAACGTCTCGAAGTCCTCGGGAGCCCAACCCTCGTAGTCGCGCATCAGTTCAGCCGCCTGTGCGAACTGGTAGCCGTAGAGACCGCGGGCGAGACACTGGTCGGAGGTTCCCGTGACGTATTTTGTGGTGCGCGCCCACTGCATTAAGACGTCCACTGCGTGCGCGGCGCAGGCCTTGTTACCTTCTATCTTCCAGCGCAGTGCGTTCTGATATGCTATCGTGGCACCGCGTGCTGCGTTGATATAGTTCTCTCCCGAACCGCCTCTCACGATACTCTCGCTGGGGTATGTGGCTGCGCTACTCTGTGCATAGGCTGCGGTCTTCAGCACGTTGTAGGCCTGCGTCACGGTTTCGTTGCCCTCTGCCAAGAGTGCCTTCACGCGGTCGAAGTCTGCCTGAGTGTGCAGTCCGCCGGGATGGATGAAACCGCGCTCCTGAGCAGAGAGAGTTAAAAATGAAAAGTTAAAAGTGAAGAATAACAGGATGCTGATGATGGTGAGAATTTTTTTCATTGCGGTATGTGTTTTCGTGATTTCTGCTGCAAAAATATAATATTTTTTATAATAACAGCTGTCTGTTTCGTCCAAATATTATGTTTGAAACGTTTAGACATCAAAATATACGTTTGAGACATACTTTTTTGGACGTTTCGTGCGTTATCACAAGGCAAAAACACCCATCTTGTCAACTTGTTTACTCGTCAACTCGTCTACTTGTTAACTTTTCTACTAAAATAAGAGCCGCCTGCGAGGCTCTTATTTTTATTCAATAACCAGCTCCACCGGACAGTGGTCGCTGCCGAGGATTTCCTGATGGATGCTGGCGCTCTCAAGACGCTTGCACAGACGCTCGGAAACGATGAAATAGTCGATACGCCAGCCCACATTCCTCTCTCGGGCTCTCATGCGATAGCTCCACCATGAATACTGACCCTCTGCGTTGGGATAGAAATAACGGAAGGTGTCCACAAAACCGCTGCCGAGCAGAGTGGACATCTTGTCGCGCTCCTCATCAGTGAAACCGGGGTTTTCGTGGTTCGTCTGGGGATTCTTGAGGTCTATCTCGCGGTGTGCCACATTGAGGTCGCCGCAGTAGATGACGGGTTTCTTGGCATCCAACGCCATGAGATAGCTGCGCAGGTCGTCTTCCCACTGCATACGATAGTCGAGACGGCGCAGGCCGTCCTGTGAATTGGGCGTGTAGCAGCAGACGAGGAAGAAGTCGGCGTATTCCAGCGTGATGAGGCGACCTTCGTGGTCGTGCTCCTCAACGCCCATACCGTAGTGCACGGAGAGGGGAAGGTGCTTGGTGTAGACGCACGTGCCGGAGTAGCCTTTCTTCTCGGCATAGTTCCAAAAGGAGTAGTAGCCGAGGAAGTCGAGGTTGATCTGACCTTCCTGCAGCTTTGTCTCCTGCAGACAGAAGAAGTCGGCATCGAGGGCCTCGAAGGCTTCGCAGAAGTTCTTGCCGACCACGGCACGCAGACCGTTGACATTCCATGAGATAAATTTCATTGCTTATTTTAGGGATTAGTTGGTCTAATTGGACTAATGGGGCTTATTGGGCTCATGGGTGATTTTCCAGAACACACCAGGAGAGGACGTAACCCTTGTCGGAGTGCACCTCGGTGTGAGTGAGGCGACGGAGCAGCGAGGATGGTATGTCGCGCATATTGTCCTGAATACCAGTGCCAAGCGCCTTGAGATAGGCTTCCTTCTGCGTCCACAGACGGATGAAGGCGAGAGCCGGATCATCGCTCCCGAGAATGTGCTGCATCTGCTCCTCGTCCATGGAATAGCGGGCCACGCTATCGCGGTAGCGTCCGATGCTCTCCACATCAATGCCGCAAGGCATATCGCTCACCATGCAGGCTACGGCTTCGTGACAGTGGGAAATTGAGAATTGAGAATTGAGAATTGACAATTGGTAATTACCCCTTGCCTCTTGACCCTTGCCTCTTGCCTCTTTACCCATCAAAGATGGTTTGCCGTGTTCGTTATATTGGAAGGGAGGTATGTCGGAGGCTTTCACGCCGAGGCACTCGGCAAGGAGAAGAAGTGCCACAGTGCAGTTGCGACGGCCCTCGAAGTGCTTAAAACGCAGAGCCTGCTCCTTGCGCCAAGAGGGAAGGAGAGCTATGTTGCGAATGAGCTTTTCTTCGGTGAAATCGGCAAAATTATCGTCTATGAGGATTTTTTGCATACGTGACGGATTGTGAGCCAGAGCATGACGGTGGCGGCACACATGGAAACGAAATCGGCGATGGGAATACTGATCCACACACCGTCGAGTCCCCAGTAGCGCGGCAGGACGAGAAGTCCGGGAATGAGAAACAGCATCTGACGCGACACGCTGAGGAAGATGCTCTTGCCGGCATGACCGATGGACTGGAAGAAATTGGATATGACCATCTGCGCTCCCACGAGCGGGAAAATGCTCACACAGAGGCGGAATCCACGTGAAGCGAGGGAGATGATATGTTCGTCGGTGGTGAAGATGAGAGACGGGAGGCGTGGGTATATCTCGCAGATGAGAAAGCCCGCAAAGGTGATACCCGTGCCGGCGACGAGGGCAAGGCGCAGACACTGCCACACACGGTCGTCCTGACGGGCGCCCCAGTTGTAGCCCACAATGGGTTGCATACCCTGATTCAGGCCGATGACAATCATGAGGAAGAAGAACACCACGCTGTTGACGATGGAGTAGGCTCCCACGGCATCATCGCCGCCGTAGCGCAGCATACCCTGATTGATGAGCAGCACCACGAGGCAGGCGCACAGATTAAGGAGGAACGGTGCCATACCGATGGACAGCGTCTGACGCACGATATCGAGGCGCAGACCGTAGATGCCGCGTTTGAAGCGGAGCAGTTCGTCCTTGCGGCAGAAGAGCGACGACACCACAACGAGGGCTATCGCCTGCGAGATGACTGTGGCGATGGCGGCACCCTGGATGCCGAGACGGAGCACCAGCATGAAAAGGGGGTCGAGGATGGCGTTGACGACCACCGTCATGAGGGTGCACAGCATGGCCGTGCGCGGATGACCGGCAGCGCGCATTACATTGTTGAGTCCCAGGTAACTGTGACCTACCACGTTGAATGCCAGGATTATTTTCATGTAGTCGCGTGCGTAGGGAATCGTCACCTCGGAAGCCCCGAAGACATAGAGCACGGGGTCGAGGTATATCCAGAAGACAACGGTGAAGAGCGTGCCCAGAATGAGATTGAGCATGACGGAATTGCCGAGCACCTGCTGCGCGGTGCGATAGTCCTTCTGCCCCAGACGCACGGAAATAACGGTGGAAGCGCCCACACCCACCATAGCACCGAAGGCGGCACCGAGATTCATGAAGGGGAAGGTGGCTGCCAGTCCGGCGAGAGCCTGCTTGCCCACAATATGGCCGATGAAGGCGCGGTCCACAATATTGTAGAGCGATGTTGCCGTCATGGCAATGATGGCGGGGAGAGCGTATTGCCAGAGGAGGGTTCCTACGGGTCTCTCGCCGAGTTCAGTCGGGACGCGTTTGTATTTTTTAGCCATTTCGCGGACAAAAGTAGCAAAATTATTTTGTTTATCCAAAAAAACTCCCGACTCTTAACTTTCAACTCTTAACTTTTTCGTACCTTTGCAGTTGGTATTGTAATATAAACAGCTATAAAATTCATATAACAATGAGCAATCAATCAGAAAAAATCAAGGAACTCGTCGAGCTCCGTGCCAAGGCTCGTCTGGGCGGTGGTGAAAAGGCCATCGGAAAGCAGCACGAGAAGGGTAAGTACACAGCTCGCGAGCGTATCGACATGCTGCTCGACGAGGGCAGTTTTGAGGAGATGGATATGTTTGTGCAGCACCGTTGCACGAACTTCGGTATGGAGAAGAAGCACTATCTGGGCGACGGCGTGGTGACCGGAAGCGGTACTATTAACGGTCGTCTGGTGTATGTCTTTGCCCAGGACTTCACGGTAAGTGCAGGTTCGCTCTCTGAGATGCTGGCCTCCAAGATATGCAAGGTGATGGACATTGCCATGAAGGTGGGTGCTCCTGTTATCGGTCTGAACGATTCCGGCGGCGCACGTCTGCAGGAGGGTATCAATGCTCTGGCCGGTTACTCTGAAATCTTCCAGCGCAACATCATGGCTTCCGGCGTGATCCCCCAGATCTCAGCTATCATGGGTCCCTGCGCCGGCGGTGCCGTGTATTCTCCCGCGCTGACCGACTTCACCCTGATGGTGGAGAACAGCAGCTATATGTTCCTCACAGGTCCCGGTCCCGTCAAGGCAGTGCTTGGTGAAGTGGTGACTCAGGAGCAGCTTGGCGGTGCATCGGTGCATTCCACCAAGAGCGGCGTGACACACTTCACGGCTGCCACCGAGGAAGAGGCTATCGCAATGCTGAAGCAGCTCTTGAGCTACATTCCTCAGAACAATCTGGAGAAGACACCCCGTGTGGAGTGCACAGACCCCATCGACCGCAAGGCAGACTTCCTCAACGAGATACTGCCCGACAACCCCAATCAGCCCTACGATATGTATGAGGTGATTGCCGGTATTGTGGACAACGGAGAGTTCTTCGAGGTGCAGCCCAAGTTTGCAAAGAACATTATTATCGGTTTTGCCCGTTTCAACGGTGAAACAGTGGGTATCGTGGCCAATCAGCCCAAGCAGCTGGCCGGTGTGCTCGACTGCAATGCTTCGCGCAAGGGCGCCCGTTTCGTGCGCTTCTGCGATGCGTTCAATATTCCCATTGTGACTCTCGTGGACGTTCCGGGCTTCCTGCCCGGCACGGGTCAGGAGTACAACGCCGTGATTCTGCACGGTGCCAAGTTGCTCTACGCTTATGGAGAGTGCACAGTGCCCAAAGTGACTATCACCCTGAGAAAGAGCTACGGCGGCAGTCATATCGTGATGTCATGTAAGCAGCTTCGCGGTGATGCCAACTACGCATGGCCTTCTGCAGAGATTGCTGTGATGGGTGCAAGCGGTGCCGCTTCTGTGCTCTACGCCAAGGAGGCAAAGGCTCTCAAGGACGAGGGTAAGGAGGAGGAAGCAAAGCAGTTCCTCGCAGACAAGATTGCCGAGTATGAGAACCTCTTCTCTAATCCTTATCAGGCAGCCAAGTACGGCTACATCGACGATGTCATCGAGCCTCGCAACACCCGCTTCCGCATCTGCCGCGCTCTGGCACAGCTGGAAAACAAGAGAGTGACCAACCCTGCCAAGAAGCATGGTAACATTCCTTTGTAATACCCAAGAGGATAAAGCATTACGATTATGACAATATTGACAATAACAGAATCCACATGGATGATGGCAGGTATCAGCATCGGCGTGGTGTTCGTGATACTCGTTCTGCTGGTGGGCGTGCTGCATATCTTCAGCGTGATAGCTGCAAAGGCACCCCATGCCAAGGGACCTCGCGTGCTGGACGTCGCTCCGGCACCGGAGGAGCCCCTGCTGGCAGGTAAACCCAGTACGGATGCAGAAGACGAGCGCCTGGCAGCTGTGGCTGTGGCAGTGCATCTGTTTCTCTCTCGTGCTCATGATGACGAGAGCGGTGTGATAACAATAAATCAGGCTGCCAGTCAGTGGCATGCTGTTCTTAACCCCAGATTATAAAAAGAAATATGAAAGAGTATAAGTTTAAAATTGCCGACAAGGAATATCTGGCTTCTGTTGTCGAGCAAGAGGACGGCGGTCTGGAAGTGACTGTCGACGGCAAGATTTATAATGTAGAACTGCCTGATCGCAAGCCTGCTCCGAAGCCGGTGGTGAAGCATGCTCCTGCTCCCGCTCCGGTGGCTCCCGTAGCAGCCAAACCCGCCGCACAACCCTCTGCAGGTGCTTCCAGCGCTGTGACGGCTCCTCTGAACGGTAAGATTACACAGGTGCTCGTCAAGGCGGGCGATACCGTGGCTGCCGGTCAGGCTGTCGTTGTGCTCGAGGCAATGAAGATGGAGAACGATATCACCACCGAATTCGGTGGCACAGTGAAGTCTGTCCTCGTGGCAGCAGGTGACCAGGTGGATACCGGTCAGGCACTCGTGGAACTGGCATAAATCAAACGGAGAAATCAAGACGTCTGATACTATGAAAAAGATACTTGTAGTGTTTCTCCTGATGGTCGTGGCATTGCCGATGATGGCAGCCGACGCCTCAAGTTTTGATTTGGCAAGCGGCATGAACAAGTTCTGGAACGAGATGGGACTCATGTCCTTCTTCCAGGGCGACGGATGGAAGAATGCCGTGATGATTGCCGTGGGATGTTTCCTGCTGTTCCTGGCCATCAAGAAGGAATACGAACCGCTCCTTCTGCTGCCCATCGCTTTCGGTATGATACTCACCAACCTGCCTTTCGCAGGCCTTTTCCATTCTGCGATGTGGAATGATGAGTTCCTCAATCCCGACAGTCCTTTCTATCACTCTTACCGTCATATTATGGCGGAGGGCGGTTTGCTTGATATCCTGTATATCGGTGTGAAGGCCGGTGTATATCCCTGTCTGATATTCCTCGGCGTGGGTGCAATGACAGACTTCGGTCCTCTCATTGCAAATCCCAAGAGCCTCCTGCTCGGTGCCGCAGCACAGATAGGTATCTTTGCCACCTTCCTCGTGACACAGATGGATTGGTTCGGTTTCACCCCGGAACAGGCTGCATCCATTGGTATCATCGGCGGTGCGGACGGTCCGACAGCCATATTCCTCACAACGAAACTGGCTCCCGAATTGCTCGGTCCTATCGCTGTGGCTGCGTATTCCTACATGGCTTTGGTGCCGGTTATCCAGCCTCCTATCATGCGTATGCTCACAACAAAGAAGGAGCGTATGATACGTATGTCGCAGCTCCGTGAGGTGTCGAAGCGCGAGAAGATGCTGTTCCCTATCATCGTGGCTATTGTGGTAAGTCTGATTCTGCCCTCTGCCGCTACTCTTATCGGCTGTCTGATGCTGGGCAATCTGATGAAGGAGAGCGGAGTGGTGGATCGCCTGTCAAAGGCTGCACAGAACGAGCTCAACAACATTGTTGTCATCTTCCTCGGTACTACGGTGGGTGCAACTGCAACTGCTGAGGCTTTCCTCAATATGCAGACACTTTCCATACTGTGTGTGGGTATTGTGGCATTCGGTTGCGGTACAGCCGGCGGTGTGCTGTTGGCAAAACTGATGAATCTGTTCCTCAAGGAGAAGATAAATCCGCTGATCGGTTCTGCCGGTGTGAGTGCCGTTCCGATGGCCGCTCGTGTAAGTCAGGTGGAAGGTCAGAAGGCCGATCCTCGCAACTTCCTTCTCATGCATGCCATGGGACCGAATGTGGCCGGCGTGATTGGCAGTGCCGTAGCAGCCGGTATTCTCCTGAGCTTCTTGGGCTAATAGTCTTGTAAGGTGAAGGAAAAGATAATACAGTTCGGCGAGGGTAACTTTCTTCGTGCCTTCGTCGAATGGATTGTGGAGCGGATGAACCGTGAAACGGATTTCAACGGTTCTGTTGTGGTGCTGTCCCCTAGGGGCAGCACTGCCACTATAGAGTCTCTTCGAGGGCAGAATTGTCGCTATCATGTGCATCAGAGAGGTCTTGATGCCGATGGTGGACGTGTGGACAGCGTAGAGGAGGTGACGTGCGTGAGCCGTTGTGTGAATCCCGTGAGCGAGTATGCAGACTATATGTCGCTGGCTCATGTGGAGAGCCTTCGTTTTGTGGTGTCCAATACTACCGAGGCAGGAATTGCTTTTGACAGTTCCTGTAAACTAGACGATACTCCTCCGACCTCGTATCCCGCCAAGCTGACTCAGTGGCTTTACGAGCGTTTCCGCCATTTCGGCGGCGATGCATCGAAGGGGATGATAATCCTGCCTTGCGAACTCATCTTCGGCAATGGTAAATGCCTTAGACAGTGTGTGATGCAGTATGTGGAGCTGTGGGGCCTGCATGATTCTTTCCGCAGGTGGGTGGAAGAGTCATGTCATTTCTGCACGACACTTGTTGACCGTATTGTTACGGGACGGGATACATTTATAGAAGGAGATGCTATGGCGGTAGCATGCGAGCCGTATCACTTGTGGGTGATAGAGCATCCAGAAGGTTTTTCGCCGGAGTCTCTTGAGAAAGAATTCCCTGTGACACGGTGCGGACTCAATGTCGTTATTACTGACGACGAGACACCTTATCACGAGCGCAAAGTGACGCTGCTCAACGGTACGCACACTGTGATGGCTGCCGTGGGGCTGCAACGTGGAATAGAGAGCGTGAGGGAAGCGATGGAGAACGCGGAGATGAGACAATTCATAGAAAAACTGATGCAAGAGGAACTAATGCCTTCTCTCTTGGAGGACGGCAGATTCCAGGAAGAAGAACTGGACAGCTATATTGCACAGTTGCGTCAGCGTTTCCTGAATCCTTTCATCGACCATAAGTTGGAGAGTATAATGCTCAATGCAATGTCTAAATTCGAGACACGCGACATGCCTGCTCTTCTTTCCTATTGGAATCGCACAGGTCATCTGCCTCAATGTATAGTGGAGGGACTTGCAGCGATAGTAGATTATCAGAAAAAACGTTGATGAAGGATTTCATCCAGATACATCCTTCGGATAATGTCCAAGTGTGTCTGCGGGGAGAACATTCCGGACACAAAATGACGTTGTGTGACTTGTCTGTAGGAGAGCAGGTGATAAAATACGGCTTTCCGATAGGTCATGTTACGCGAGATGTGCGTCGGGGGGAGTATATCGACCACAACGATATAAAAACAAATCTGCATGGACGTCTTGATTACGGTGCTGTAACGTTGACGGAGGCCCCTCTTCCGGCAACAGGTTCCGACGGAACATTCATGGGATATCTTCGCGGCGACGGCCGTATGGGAGTTCGCAATGAGTTGTGGATTATTCCAACGGTCGGTTGCGTCAACGGCATTTGCCAGCAGATAAAAAATGCTGTAGAGGCGAAAGGCGAATCAAAGCGATGCGGCATTGATATAAGGGTGTGGGAGCATAATTTCGGTTGCTCGCAGTTGAGTGAAGACCACGAAGCAACAAGGCGTATCCTGCGGGCTCTGGTGCATCACCCCAATGCCGGCGGTGTGTTGGTGGTAGGATTGGGATGTGAGAATAATCAGCTCAAAATCTTCCGTGAGTTTTGTGGAGAGGTGGATGAGGAGCGTGTGCGTTTCATAATCTGTCAGGAGATAGAAGGCGATGAGGTGGAAGTGGGCGTACGTCAAGTGGAGGAGATACTCACGGTATGTGCCGGCGACAAGCGTCAGCCGTGTCCGCTGTCTTCTTTGCAGGTAGGGCTGAAATGCGGCGGTTCGGACGGATTCTCCGGTATTACGGCAAATCCTCTTCTTGGGCGTTTCTCCGACTGGCTCACACAGAAACACGGTGGAGTGACGGTGTTGACGGAGGTTCCCGAGATGTTCGGAGCGGAGCATCTTCTTATGGCAAGAGCCGCCACGCCGCAGATAAAAGATGATATAATCGACCTTATCAATAACTTTAAGGAGTATTTCTTGTCTCATGGCGAACCTGTAGGTGAAAATCCCTCACCGGGTAATAAGGCTGGCGGTATTTCTACGTTGGAAGAGAAGGCTCTCGGTTGCACTCAGAAGTCAGGAAACAGTGCAGTGATGGGTGTATTGCAGTATGGAGAGCGTTTGAAAGACGGATGTCGTGGATTACATCTTCTATGTGCTCCAGGTAACGACCTCGTGGCAGCGACGGCTCTTGCTGCAGCAGGATGTCAGTTAGTACTGTTTACTACGGGGCGCGGCACACCCTTCGGATGCTGTGTGCCCACAATTAAGATAGCAACGAATTCAACTCTTGCAAAAGTTAAACCTCATTGGGTGGATTTCTGCGCAGGTCCTCTCGTCGAGAATGAGACAATGGATACGATGCTGCCACGTTTCGTCTCCAAAGTGATAAGTGTGGCTTCCGGTGAAATGACGTCCAGTGAACGTGCCGGGATTCACGGTATGTCCATTTGGAAGAATGGAGTGACCCTATAAATAGAAGTCGCGGCAGAGTGAAGCGTATTCTTCACTGCGTTTACCGTCGGATGACATCAGGGTGAGAGTTGTCCTTTCAACATCTTCAACAGCAGAGGCCGTTACTTCCATCATTACCCTTTTCGGTTCTTTTTTTTCAGTCGTACGCACATAACAGATACGATTCAGATGCATTCCATAGCTGTGACACAGGGAGAGGAAGGACGATTCTTGTTGTGAGGGCAGTATGATAGAAAGACCGGAGCCTTTTATGTATTTTACAAGGGAGTCGAGAGGCAAGGCACTGTGATGACGCGCAGTGGCACGTCTCAGGTCGGGTGCAACGGTATCTTCTGTGTAAAAAGGAGGATTACAGACGTAGTGTACAAGGCCTTGCGCAGGAGGCAGTGTGAAGATGTCTGCGTGTATGATGTCAATCTGCTCCGCAAAGGGAGAGGCTGTGACGTTATCACGTGCATCTTCGATAGAAAAAGCATCAATGTCAACGCCTGTGATTTGGGCACTTGGGAAACGTTGCGCCATCATCAGTGTGATGAGTCCGCTGCCGCATCCGATATCCACAATTCGAGGTATGTTACCATCCTCGTCAGGAAGACAGGTTGCCCAAGCTCCAAGCAGCACGCCGTCGGTGCCGACCTTCATGGCAGAACGCTTGTCGTCTATAGAAAACTGCTTGAAACGGAACACCTTGTGTTACTTTTTCTCTTGACTTTCGGCGCTGTTGGTGTAGTTTGTTAATTTATCAGCGTAGTATTGGCGTAAATCTTTCCATCGTACATACGGACCGCTGACAGCCTTCACGGGAAGTGTCACTTCACGTTCGTTGAGCAGAGCCTTGACGAGGATTGCGCCGTCGCCCTCGGTGTAGTTGGAGGCCCAGCGACCGCTTGTGGGACGATAGAAGATGAGTTGTACGTTGCAGGCCATCGGGAATATACGGAAATTAGCCCAGCGGTCGTATAAGGTGTTCATCTCAGAGAGGGGAATCTGCTTACCTGCATCGCCAAGTTCAAGGAGCGCAGAGAGGGGTAGTACACACACTTCATGCCCAAAACGCATTGTGGCACCGTAATATCCTTCCTTGTGCAGCGTGGTGTCACATGTGTTGATAATATTCCACAGAAGATTCTCCTGCGCGAAAGGAGCTGTGCCGCTCACATAGTTCATATACCACTCCAGATTCTCCACTCTCCAGAGGTCGAAGATTTCTTCTTCTGTGAAGTATTTGAAGAGGTTGAGCGGTTGGCTCTGATGTTTCCATGAGAGGGTGGGGTCGTCGGGTGCCAAACCGGGAACAGGTCCGTGACTCTGCATATTGGCCGCCATATTGAAGAGACGGTTGATGAACTGATTGCGCGATTCTATTTTTTTATCCCGATATGAAGGGTCTTTGAATAGCATGCTCCACATGCGTTCGGGGTGACGGTATTCTTTTTTATAGTCGAATGTCATTGCGTCCCATCGTGCCTTCTGGTCGTCCTTTAAACGTTGGCTCCATGGTTGATTCAGATAGTATTGGAAGCTCTCGCTTACATCGTTGTGTATATTGATGCGCGGATTGAATGCAAGTAGTTCCTCGCACTCTGCTTCCATAGAAAGAATACAGCGTATAACCACTGTGGAACGTGCATCGATTTCACAGTTCTTTGCACCGAAAATCTCCGGGAAGCGTTCAGTGAGTCGCTTGCCGATGCGGTGGTGTTGCCGTTCGCCGACATTAGTAAGTTCTCCGAGACGCTTTTTCGTTGATGGCATCCATTCTTTTATTTCATTATATAATTGTTCACCTGTTGCGGTTAGCGCCTGAGACTGGTGTGCACGTTCCAAAACATCCATCACCTCATTATATTGCCAAGGGTCAATGAGCCATCTGGAGCCATGTCTTCCGTAGTGGGAAAGGTAGAAAGGTTCATAACCTTTCGGCGCGGGGGTTAACTTGTCGTTTGCCGTCGGATCTACGTATGCAGTATATTGCGAGGCACAGAGCAGAATATTCTCGTGAATCTCTTCTCTTGGTGTCTTCTGTGCAAAGATAACAACGGTGAGCAGCAGGGCGACGATTGTCAGGATGTTCTTTTTCATGTGTTTCTGTATTTGATTTGATTAATTTGTTAGAACGGGTATCCGATGGCGAAGTGGTAGCCAAGGCTCTTGCCGAAGGACGTCATATTATAGTAACCGGATTTGCCGGTATCGTATGGAGCATGAATGCCGACACCGATGTCGAATCGTACCACCAGGAAATCAAGGTCGTAGCGTAATCCGAACCCTGTACCCAATGCCAGTTCCTTGGCAAGATTGGAGAAACGGAACAGACCGCCGGGACGGCTGGGATCGTCTTCCAGAAGCCAAACATTACCGGCATCTATGAATGCGGCACCGAAAAGAGAGCCCACAATGGGGAAGCGGTACTCGAGATTGGCCTCAAAGCGTATGGTACCAACTTGGTCAAGGTACGAATAATTGGATTCCTCCGGCTTATAGCAGCCAGGACCGATGGAGCGTATACCGAAGGCTCGAATGGAGTTTGCACCACCAGCGGCGAAGAGGTCAGAGTAGGGCGCGGATGTAGAATTTCCGTAACTGTACAGCACACCGAGGTAGGCACGTGTCAGGAGCTGCTGGCGCTGGGTTATGTGTAAAGTATGAACATATTCAGCAGACGTCTTGATGAATTGAGCAAACGGCACTCCGAAAAGTCCCTTGTCGCGTTCGCTGAAGCTCTTGCCCGCTATGGCATATATGCACGAGGTGAGAGCACCAGCTTCTTTGATGTTGATAGTGAGTGAAGAGGTGGAGCGACGGTTGAGTGCGATGACGCCTTGGCCGGCAATATATTTTTTGGTGCGTGAACGCCAGTGCATAGTGTATTCCATGGATGGCACGAACTGATCGCGCATCGATACGCTGAGAGAGGGATTCTTCTGCATGATTTCGTCAAAGCGCTCCGTGGTGGAGAGCAGCTTGTCATAAGCCAGATGGAATGGCGTGATTTCATGAGTGATGTTGGCCTGTCGCTGCAGAGTCCAATAGATGCGGCCTCCCAGAGTGAAGCGGGAATAGTATGCTGCACGATTGTTCCAGCGGGCTTCTATTTTGAAATTGGTCGTGGCTTTGGCGAGACGTCCCATGCGATTGCCGAGTCCGAAGAACATGAATCGGGGGTAGGAGAGGTTCAGGTTGCTGCCCAGTTCCCAAGAATTGAGAAGAGAACGGTTGCCGTTGAAGTTGGCACCTGTCTGCCATTCATAAGATGCATCTACTCCGAATGAAAGCGTCTCTGCACCGCGGAATGCATTCTTCTTGGAAACGGTGTATGAGGCTCCGGGACCGACTTGTCCGTTGCTTTTATATGTGGCCCGACCTTCAAACTCGGAGTCGTATTTCTTATCGAGCGTTGCTATGATACGTATGTCAAGCGTATCGGTAGAGTCACGTTGTACGAAGTTCATCTGCAAGGATGAGAATACACCCATACCGGAGAGTCTCTCCAAAACGCGATCCATGCGTGTCTTATTATAGCGCTCACCGGGTTTGTAGTAGAGGTAGTGGTTTATAGCCCCAAAACGCAGTGGAGGTACATAGCCGGGTATGTATGGCTTGGTCTTTGGGATGGTATCGTTAGGCCTGGCTCGTTTCATGCGTTTGGCGAAGCGTTTAATGCGTTTTGCAAACCACTTGTCGCTATGCTTCACACCTCCCGAGAAGAACATCTGTTTGGTAGGTGTGCCGATGGAGTCGTGTATCTGGTGGTCGTTGTATTCATATAGCATGATACGCGTATTCCCCAGATAATACTGACGCATGACTTGCTTCTGGATTGATGGTGCGGGTGCCACTTCAAGTTGCACATGGTAAGGTCTCTGTATTGTGTCGGCACGATATGCAATGTGTGTGGGACGCATGTAATAGTAACCGCGATCCTGCAACAGAGTGGCAATACGTTCGCGCTCGTTTTGCAGATTGGCCGCAGAGAATGGGGCTCCGGAATGCAGAAGACGTCCTTTCTCATTATGTTGCAGAATACTGTCAACGGCTTCCGGAAAGCGTGTGTAGCGTATCTCATCAAGATGCCATAGCGGACCGGGAATCACCTCGTAGGAAATCTTCTGCTTGCGAGGATTCTTCTGCGGAATAATCTGATGTCCTACATACCCATGGAAATAGCCGCAATTGTGGAGTGTCGCCTGTGCCACCTGACAGCGTACATCCGGGTTGAGCATTGTCATCGTACGCGGGTTCTGGGAGAAATTGTTGAACATCCATTTGCCGAAACGACTCTCGGAGTTAACGTATCGGTTCCATATCCACAGGCCTGGAGTAAATGGTGTGGTGAAGGATGAGGAACCCATCAAACTGCCGTTGGGTGCATACGAAAGTGCGCCTTTCACTTCACTCTTTACTTCTTCGTAGGTTTGCAGATCTTTTTCATGTAGCACGCGAATGGAATCGTTCTGCTCCTTTGTAAGGTGCTCATTGGAAGACTGCGGAGCCGTGCCGGAGAAAAGGTCGCTTACCACATTTGCCGCGTTGGCAATGGCAGTGATGACACCGGCAGTGTCGGTATTGTTAATTTGCTGGCGTGGAAGCGCTGCGCCATAAGAGAGCTGTTTGATACCCGCATAGAGATACTCATCTTCCGGGAGATTCTTCGTCTGGCTGCACGAGGTCAGTAGCAGCGCTGTGAAGAGGATGATACGGGATATGGTGTAGCGTATATGTGTCATTGTTTTTTGCGGAAGAGGAAAAGTTCTCCTAATGTAGCTGTTTTACGACGGAAGATAATACCTCCACCCATCTTTGTGATTGTGCCCTCCATGAGTGATTCGTAGTCGCGGTCGTAGAATGCACGGACATAGCGGGTGCCGGACTTGTCGAGACGATACTCCACAGATATGTTGTTGATGATGCTCTCTCCCGTGTTTTGGACGTTATTGCCGCTGGACACCTTGCCGCCCACGATGACAGAAATACGGTTGCCCCAGAAACGTTTTGCGAACGAGAAGTTATAATCTGTGTGTGTTGCTCCTGTTTCGTTGGTGACGTTGTCCATTCCGAATCCGATATCCACAGTCTTGAGCGCCTTGCCTGCGACATTGTTAATCTGGCTCTGCAAGAATGAATTAAGGGCGTCGTTGGCAGCAAACCCTCCTCCGGAAGCCTGGCGGCTGTCGCTGATGTACATACCTGTGGCAAGAAGTGTTACAGCTACTCGTCCGCGCTGTTCCTTCGACATGGCCTGAATTTCCTGCTGACAGCTGAGGTCTTCGGGAGCTTCGATGGTGAACTCCAATCCGAGGTCTTTGAGATTGCGTGTCACCTTGAGTCCTACGTCAAACAATACTGTGCGTGAACCTTTTCCCTCTGACACGTTGGCTTTTTTGCGTTCGGAAGCAGATAGTGAGAGAGTGGGGTTGAGAGGATCTCCTGTAAATTCGATGTAACTGCCAGAGTGCAGTTTGAAATCTTTCAGAGATGCCACCACAAGTGAGTAGTCTAGTTTTCCGGAGAGAATGGTGTAGCGTCCGTAGAGACGATTGCCGGCTATGGGGTGGTAAGAGAAATTGAGTTCGCCGCCGCCCTCGATTTCGACATGATCATTACCGTCTTCAGAGAGCAGGGCATGAACAGTGGCTGCCTCGTCTATAGCGAGGATGAGATTGAGACGAATGTCCATAGGAGCCTTTTCCTCGACAACGACGGTGGTGGTATCGCTGAAGTCACAGAATGTGACAAGACCGTCGAGTTGGTTGTCTGCGGAAAGAGGTGTGTCGGTGACAACGTATGTGAGATCTGTATTTCCCAGAAGTTTCAGCTTACCTCCGACGCGAAGATTCTGCAGATTGCCGACTATTACGATGGCCGCATCGACGTAGGCTTTTCCGTATGCTTGCGCTTTTTTGCTCTTCGGGGCGTTGATAAGTCGGAAGTTATTGGCAAAAGCAGACATGTTGAGCTTGATGTCATCAAGGTTCTGGAAGTTGACAGTGCCGTTGAGTACAAGCGCATGCTCTACGTCGAGGTCCGGACGCGAGTTCTTTGTTTCACTCACGGAGAATGCGCGTATATTCTTGAATTCCAGTTGACTGTCATTTATGTGGAGTGTGTCGGCCGGGAGTGCGAGATGCACGCTGTAGGGGATGGATTTTATGTCCATCGAGTCTGTGGCCAGTGTGCCGTTGAGGCGCAGCGCTGAGAGCGGCCCTTCCACAGAAAGTGCTCCCACCGCATAGCCGTCGAGGCGCAAAATGTCGCCTGGAATGAATCCGTTGGCGAGAAGCAGAGGCAGCCGCTGCAGAGTGGCTGTGGCGCGGATATTGTCTTCGTCGGTAGTGCGGTCGGTCCAGTAACTACCGTTGAGAAGGAGTACTTCACGGCCGTTCTGTGTGAGTTGTCCGTCCACCACCTGTGTGCCGTCGGGATTGGGGAACCACACGGCGTTGACACCCACATTGCCGAGAGGCGCCTGTTCGTATACGAGGTCACGGGCGCTAAGTTCCACTGCGACAGTAGCTTCTGTGGTGTCAACGACAAGAGCGTGCACGTCGCCGTCAAGCATTCCGCTTACTTTGGGCATTACGAACGGAAGCACGCTGCACAGTTCGCCGAGGTTGAGGTGACGTATTGAGAGTGTGAGGTCTTGCAGCACGTCGTTGTTGTTCTCCTCAGGGGACGAGAGCATTATCTGGGTGCCGTCATCGGCGAGAAGATTGAAGTCTGCCTGTATATGCTTGCTCCGGTCGATGGACAGGTAGTTGCCGTCGTTCACGGTGAAGGTGCGGTATGCCAGAATGGGATTTTTCGGAGTGATATGGGCCATGAGGGTGGAATCTTCTCCTTCCAGGCGCACGCCGAGATCTACACCCTTGTTGCCGCGTGAATCGATGAAATCTACAGCCGCTTCGATGGCAGACGGTTGCAGTGAGGCCTTGAATGTGGAGGAGAATGTTGCGGTGGGATTCTTGGGACCGTTGATGAGCTGTGCGATGACGTTGAAGCCGCGACTGTCGTGGGAGAGGCCCAGTGTGAGGGTATCTAGCCGCACGTTGCCTTTCTGGAAACCGTACATATAACCGTCTCCGTTGAGCCCTCTAACGGGGTCAGAGGCAAGACGCAAGTAGACGTCCTCGAAATTGTAACCTATGTGGTTAACGATGTCGGCAAAGGTGTTGTCGCGTTTGCTTCTGAAATCCAGAGCGAGAGAGGGTAGGAGCGTCTTGAGCGAATCATGACTCAGCGTGAAGGGTTCGTGGTCGCGAATGGAGGCATCCATTTGCTCCCTGAGATAGTGGTTGACATTGTCTACCTTCTTCAAAATGCGGTCGAGACCGTCTGAAGATGTGAAGCGAAGGAACAAATCGCCCGATTCGACGTGAGCGTAGATGCTGTCTCTCTTGAGTTGTCCTTCCACAAGAACCGGGAACGGGTGGAATGTGGAATCGGGAGTGATAAGACTCACGTTCTCTACAAAAGCGTGGAGGCTGTGTGTGTCCTTGAAATTGGAGGCGCCGGTTGCTGTGAGTGCGCCCGCTACGGAAAGTGTGTCGCTGGTGATGCGCAGTGCGTTCATATCGGCGCGATCCACTTGGGCATCGAGTGTGAAGTTGTCTACACGGTTTTTGAAGATGCGTGCAGAGGCTACGATGTTGGCTTCGAGAAGTTTGTTGCACGACAAGAGGTTTGCCTGCGCTTTTCCTGCCCGCAAACTGGCAAGTGCGTTCACCTTGTCGATAAGCCACGAGCCGTATTTCAGGCTCTGCAGGTCGACGGAAGCGGAAATAGAGGTGGAGGGAGAATATATGTCTGTGCCCGTGCCTTTCACGTTGGCCGTGAGAAATATCGTCCCGATGCTGTCGCGCGGCAGGAAATCGCGCACATTGATGCCGTTGATACGGGCAATGGCTTCATAACTCTCGCTGGAAGCATCGAAGTATCCTTTCAGGCGAACATTGCCCCGTCCTTCGTTGAGGATAGCGTCGGCGTGGTAGTGATTGCCGTCGATTGTTGTGTAGGCGTTGAGTGTCATCGGTGGCAGATTGATGCCCGTGAGACCCAGATAGCGCTTCACGCTGCTGAGATTGTGTGCCTTGATGTCCCAGTCGAAACGGGCGCAGAGCGAGTCTATGTCGGAGAGATTGGATGCTTCGCCGCGAGTGCGGATATCCAGTTCGTCGGGTATCCACAGATGCAACGAATCAACCGATACGTGCTCCAGATTTCCCGACGCCTTGATTACGGCGTTGAGCGAGGGAGTGATGAGTTTCAGTTCGTCTACGCTGAAATTGCACGAAGGCAGTTGCAGGAACAGCGACGAGAGTTTCAGGGTGAACGGCGTGAGAGCGTAAGTGAGCGGTTGCAGGTCGGGAGGGAAGAGGGAATGCTGCGTGCCGAGGGAATCGAGTGTGGTGACGGAAAGCGAGTCCATCGTAGCCTCGAAATTTTCCACACGATATATGGAAGGTCCGAGAGCAACGTTTCCCCCCGACAAAGTGGCGTTTCGCAGGAAGGCAGCAACGGACAGTGTATCACCTGCTGTTCGGAATGTGGCGCGCACATCGTTGAAGTTGACGTATTTTATGTCTGCGATGAGAGGCGGCAGTTCCGTCTTCGATGTATCTTTCTCTGTGGTGTCGGGCTTCTGGACGATGTTGACCAGACCGTGATTGAGCTCCAGCGAGTTCACTCCGAGTCTCCAATCCAGAGCCTGCGAGAGATTGAAATCAGCAACGGCTTCCTCCACCGCCACGAGGGTGTCACCCTCTTGAATCACAACGAGATGCTCCAGGTCGAGGTCGAGGGGGAATTTGATGAGGAGCCTCCGCAGGGTGATATCCATTCCTGTGGCATCGCTTGCATAGTACGCAGCTTTCTGCACCGCCCATTGTTGAATAGGCGGAATATACAGCGCCACAGCCAGCAACACCGGCAGGATGATGACGGTGAGGATGACTGCGAGCAGCGTCTTTGCTATGATACGAATGCCTGCCATAAACGATCATTAGGCACAGGTGCTGTGACGGAGACTGTTTCGTGGGTCACAGGGTGTTCCAGCGACAGAGAACGGGCGTGCAGCGAGATGCTTCCGTCGGGATTCGAACGCGGGGCACCATATTTCAAATCACCTTTGATAGGACATCCTATCTTTGCCAACTGACATCGTATCTGGTGATGACGTCCCGTGTGGAGTGTTACCTCTATAAGATGATAGCGCTCGGAGGAAGCCAGCAACTTATAGTCGAGAATAGCCTTTTTGGAGTTCGGTACTTCCCGGTCGTGCGCTGTAGCCTTGTTGTTCTTTTCGTTGCGGGTGAGCCAGTGAACGAGCGTTCCTTCTTCCTTTTCAGGACGGTTGGCTACAATTGCCCAATATATCTTATGCACGCTCTCGTGGTCGGCAAAGAGGGCATTCAGCCGGGCGAGTGCCTTGCTCGTGCGGGCAAACAGGACGATGCCGCTTACGGGACGATCCAACCGATGCACCACACCAAGAAAGACGCTACCGGGTTTGTGGTAGCGCTCCTTGATGTAGTCCTTCACCGTTTCCGAGAGGGGTTTGTCGCCCGTCTTGTCGCCTTGCACTATTTCGCCGGCGTCCTTTGAAACAATGATGAGATGATTATCCTCGTAAAGTACTGTCACCGCACTGTTCTTTAGAAGCCTCGTCCTCTTTTATAGCCTGCTCTATGACCGTCATCAGCGAGTCGACTTTGGATGCAAGTTCGCTGTCTACAGACTTATTGCAGCCTTTCAGGTACTCCTTCGCAGCATAGGGATCGCCTGCTTCCAATGTGTCTTTTGCACAATAGAAATAACTCCACGCAATAGATCCTGGCGTATCACAGGAAATGAGAGATGCTGTCAGACATGCAGACAGTATCAGTAGAAGAATCAGGGCTCGTCTCATAATCATTCTTATTACATATTCATGCCACCGTCTACCTGAATAACCTGTCCGCTGACGTATGAAGAGAGGTCGGAGGCGAGATAAAGGGCTGTGTTGGCGATGTCTTCCACCTGACCGCCGCGACGCAGGGGAATCTTCTTCTCCCATTCCTTGCGCACCTCTTCGGGCAGCGCAGCCGTCATGGCTGTCTCGATGAAACCGGGAGCGATAGCATTGGCGCGAATACCCTTGGGGCCCATTTCCTGTGCGATACTCTTGGCCAGAGCGATGAGGCCGGCCTTTGAGGCTGCGTAGTTAGCCTGTCCGGCATTGCCGTGAACGCCCACAACGGATGCCATGTTGATGATGCTGCCGTTGCGCTGGCGCATCATGATGGGCACACAGGCATGGATGAAGTTGAATGCGGATTTGAGGTTCACATTGATGACGGCATCCCATTGCTGCTCGCTCATGCGCAGCATCAGACCGTCTTTTGTGATACCGGCATTGTTGACAAGGATGTCAATTGTGCCGAAGTCCTGCTTGATTTGTGCTACGATTTTCTCCGTCTCAGCGAAGTCGGCTGCGTTGCCTGCGTATGCGAGACACTTCACGCCCAGAGCCTCGATTTCCTTGCGGGTGGCTTCGAGACCTGCTGCCATATCGTCGTTGAGTACGAGGTCGGTGAAGGCGATGTTGGCGCCTTCCGTAGCGAATTTCATTGCGATTGCCTTACCGATACCACGAGCGGCACCGGTGATAAGAGCTGTTTTTCCTTGTAAAAGCATAATATCAATAAATTTTTTTGAGTTGTCGGCCGATAGCCCTGTGCACCAGTCGTTGCACGGCGGCTCTGGAGGCTACGGGTGAAAGACCTGTTTCCAGGCGCCCGTAGATATAGGGGATTTCCAGTCCTTTGACGCAATAGTGTATGATGTTCACCGTCAGAGGAATGTTCTCCATCTCGAAATACCCTTCGCGCTCGCCCTCCGTGAGCACCTTCGTGAGCAGTTTCTTCTCGTTTGAGTCGAAGCGCTTGCGTATGAGCGACACACGCCAGATGTCGCGGAAGAACTGGGCCCGCATGTTACCGTTGCGCTGCACCACTTCCTTGATGGCATCCAGGTGGGAATAGATGATGGCTACGAGTTTGTCCTCCGGGTTCATCGGTTTTGCCGCCACAGCAGCCATCTCCTGTGCGAGGCGGTCCATCTCGGCCTCCACTACGGCCTCGTAGATGTCTTCCTTGCTGCGGAAATAGGTGTACAGTGTGCGGCGTCCCTTGCCGGAGGCCTGGGAGATATCGTTCATCGTGGTTTCCTCGATACCCTTCTTTGCGAAGAGCTTGCGAGCCACATCAACGAGCATTGCGCGTGTTTTTTCTGCTGCCATAATTCGGGCGCAAAGATACGAAAAATTGTTGAGACTTGAGAGTTGAGGGTTGAGAGAATTTCCTCAGAGAAAAAAAAATGCATAAATAAGGCCCTCTGAAACGTCTTTTTCGCTTCTCCGCTTGTCAAATTGTTGGATAAACTTGTCAAAGTCTCGGATTTTGCGCCTCTGAGCGAAGTTGTTTCAAAAAATAATACTACTTTTGCATTCAGAAAAGCGAAACGGCCGGCAACAATGACAGGAATGGACGAAAAGCACAAGGGCAGTGTTTCTTTTCATGGTATGCAGGCCAGATACCATGAAGGAGTGCACGGCGACCACATGGTGGCCGGCGAGAACTTTGCCATGATGATCAGCAACAAGAGCCACAGTCGTTTCCTCACCGGTGGAATCGTCTATCAGAATCATCACAATGTCGTCGTTTTCGTGAAATCCGGAAGTGCCGATGCTGTTGTCAATATGGAGTACTCCACGTGGCAGGCGGGCGATGTGATAGTGATGTCTTCCTATACTATGCTGGAGGTGAAGACCACCACTCCTGACTTTGATATGATAGTCATCTACATCGGGGAAGAAGTGCCTACGGAGGGGAATCTTGTGTTACATACCACTCCGGATGAGTGGCAGGAGATGATGAAAATGGTGGATGCGCTTTGGACGGTTGCCCGTCATCATCCGTTTCGCAAGGAGGCTGTGATGGCGCTTGCGGCATCCATGATCACCAATCTGCAGTACATCACCAGCAAGGAGCAGTCGTCCGATATGGGGAACCTGTCGAACGACGAGCGTATCTTCCGACGTTTTAAGAGACATGTGGATAAATATGCCGACAAAGAGCACTATGTGTCTTTCTATGCCGAGCAGCAATGCCTTTCTGCCAACTATCTTTCTACAATTGTCAGTAAAGTCAGCGGTAGCAGCGCTACAGAGTGGATCAACAGGGCTCTCATTCTTCACGCCAAGGTGCTCCTGAAGACTACAAGAATGATGACCTCCGAGATAGCCGACAATCTGAATTTTTCCGATCACGCCACTTTCACTAAGTTTTTCAAGCGCGAAACGGGTCTCACTCCTCGTGAGTTTCGTGAGAAGGGATAGCCTCCGTATCTCTTTGGCGGGATTCCTGCCAAACTCTCTTTTTTTTGTAAAAATAATTTACGTTTATGTCGATGGCATGGAACGGCTTTTCCGTGCCGTTTCTCATTTGCTGTATCCTGCCCGTTACTCATTAATAAGAAAGCCTCAGCAATCCGGGAAACTCTTCTTTTCTCCCTCTCAGTCTGCGAGGAGACTGCGAGGAGTCTTCGAGGAGTGTGCGAGCAGATACGAGTTTTCTTGCAGCCTGCTCGCGGTTTGCTCGTAATTTGCATGCAATCTAATTTGGTGCAGACGGGCGCGAAAGAGTGGGGGGGGAGGTGCTTGTGAATGATGGGGATGTGCTCGTAAAAAAAGAAGCACAGTTAAAATTATTTATAATGATAAAAGGTAAAGAATGTTCTCATGTTTTGTAAAGAGTTGTTTTTGCCGGGAAAAATCGGGAACGGCTTGTCTGGCTTATGGAAAATTGGCGAATAACTGCCTAAAATGCACTTGTTTTGCGATTTTATGGAAAAAAGTTGCTCGAAAATTTGTGTAATCCAAAATAATGTCTTACCTTTGCACCCGCTTTTGAGACCGCGGGGTGGAGCAGTTGGTAGCTCGCCAGGCTCATAACCTGGAGGTCGCCCGTTCGAGTCGGACCCCCGCAACATTCACGAAGCTGAGAGCAGAGAAGGAGCTCGCTCATTATCTGCCGAAGCAAGTGGATGTCTGCGATTGCAAAGCGAGCGCGAACATACGCAGAAGAGCGGAAATGCGCAGAATAAGCGCGAATATGAAACGAATAGTGCACTAATAATATGAAACACACTTGGATGTTGACAACCGTGGCGGCTGTCTTTTTTTGTATTTTCTTTTGCGCACGCGTGAGCGCTGCGGAGTGGTGGATAGATGTTACGGATGCCTACATAGTGAATCCCCGCTATGCTACCAACAGCAAGGACGGATGGGAGATAGAGTACTTCAGGGGCAGCTACAACGTGAACTACAATGCGTCCGAGATGTGGAATGCATTCTTCCGTCTGGGGCAGCACATCGACGGCCTTCCCAACGGGCACTACCGCGTGTCGCTCAACGGCTACTACCGTCCTGGAGGCTTTGACAGCAATGCTGCCCGTAACTACAGCGAAGCGACGGCGCAGGTGGATGCCTATATGTTTGTCGGTGACGAGCAGAAGTGGCTGAAGAGTGTGTACAGCGAATATACCTCAACGGCTTACAGCGGCGATAATATGCTGTTTTACAACCTGGGAGGCATACGTTATTACCCCAACACCATGGAGGGCGCCAGCGCCAGATTCGCCCAGAATATGTATCTCAATCAGATGGAGTTTGATGTAACTGATGGTACGGCCTATATCGGTTTGGGCTGCAACGATGACGGTTGGGGCGGCGTGATTTCCCAGTGCTGGACCATCTGGAGCAACTGGAAGCTGGAGTACTACGGCGAGATAACGCCTGTCACATCCATCACCCTCGACAAGACGAGATACACCGTCGAGCGCACGAAATGGCTCGTGATGACTCCGACTGTTCTTCCCGCAAATGCAACGATAAAGAATGTGGGCTGGACGAGCAGCAACGAGAATATCTTGGCTGTGGATAAGAACAATTCCGGCTATTTCTACGGCGTGGGTACCGGCACTGTGAGCGTGAAGTGCTCTGCACAGGACGGCAGCGGAGTGTCCAAGTCCGTCACGGTGACCGTATGGCAGACTAATGTCACGGGTGTGACGCTTAATAAGTCGAGTTTGGAGTTGGTCAAAGGTTCGGATTTCCAATTGGTGGCAACGGTGTCTCCGTCAAATGCCACTATTAAGGATATTGCGTGGTCGAGCAGTAATTCCGGGGTGGCCACGGTGGATGAAAACGGCATGGTGAGGGCTGTGGAATCCGGCAGCTGTACCATTACGGCTGCGAGCACGGACGGCAGCGGGAAAAAGTCGGTATGTCAACTGACGGTGTTCTCGAATCCTCCTACGGCCGACAATCTTATCATCAACGAGATACAGACGCGCAATATCGATATGTTTGTTGACCCGTCGTTCAACTACGGCGGATGGATAGAGCTCTACAATCCCACGAATACGGCTGTGGACTTGGGTCGTGTGTATATCTGCGATCCCGTCAGAGGCTACGAGGGGCAGCTGGCCAACGATTTCGGCGCGATTCCGGCAAAAGGTTATAAGAACGTGTGGTTCGACCACTATGACGGCCAGTATGGCAAACTTGCATACAAGCAGGTGAACTGGAAGCTGGATGCCGAGGGCGGTACGGTAGCCATCAAGAGCAAGACCGGCGAACTGATTACGCAGCAGAGCTATCCTGCATTGGTAGGACGCACGTCTTACGCCCGTCAGACCGACGGTACGGGCTCTTTTGCCATCACGGCACAGCCCACTCCGGAGGCAACAAATACGACAAGCACATTTGTCACCAGCCAGATTGCATCGCCGACCGTGGATTACGCATCCTCTCTGTTCACTTCGCCCTTCACATTCACGGTGTCATACCCGACAGATGCCACTCTTGTCTATACCACCGACGGCAGCACTCCCACGCTGACTAACGGTACAAAGAGCACAGGCGGCGGTATGTCGGCAAATGTGGACGGAACGGCAATCTATCGTTTCCGCGTGTTCAAGGACGGTATGATTCCCTCCGAAGTGGTGACACGCAGCTGGATTTTCAAGGACAGGGATTATGATTTGCCCTGCGTTATCGTTAATACGGATCCCGACAATCTTTACGACAACACCATCGGTATCTATACCCGCGGCACCAACGGACGCAGCGGTAACGGTGTGACCGGTATGGGCAAGGCCAACTGGAATATGGATTGGGACCGCCCCGTCAACTTCGAGTATATCGACGAGAACAAGGATATCAACTTCTCACAGGAAGTGGATATGTCCATCTCCGGAGGCTGGAGCCGAATGGCGGGTATGGCAAACAGTAATCTGCTCTCGTTCAAACTGAAGGCCACCAAGATATACGGCATCAACGAGCTGTCGCAGACGTGGTTCGATGCTAAGCCCTACAATAAGTACAAGCAGATAATGCTGCGCAACGGCGGTAACGACTTCTACAACAAGAGTCGCTGCAAGGACAATATGCTGGAGCAGATACTCATGCGCTCAGGTCTCTATATAGATGCCCAGGAGTCGAGCGCGGCTCACGTCTTCCTCAACGGCGAGTTCAAGGGTACGATGAACATACGCGAGGTGACCAACAGACAGTACGGCTACTCCAACTACGGTCTCGACACCGACTTGCAGGATGCCTTTGAAATGAGTGTGGATTCCGGATATGTGCAGACAACCGGCGACCGCCTGGCGTTTGAGGAATGGTACGAGGAGGCTAAGACGGCATACGACGAAAACAGCTGGAAGCGCATCAAGGAGCTCGTGGACATTGATGAGTTCACCAACTACTTCGCAGCGCAGTTCTATATGGACAACTGGGACTGGCCTCACAACAATCTGAAGGGCTTCCGCGATATGAGCGACGGAGGTAAGTTCCATTTCGTCGTCTTCGATCTGGACAACTGCTACGACCGCACATTCAATCCCTTCACCGACTTTGCCAACCAGCGTTACTATACGTTCTATCCTATATATCGCGAGGACGGTTCCTCTTACAATATCACTGAGGAGGTCGAGTTGGTGACAATTTTCATCAACATGCTGCAGAACGACGAGTTCAAGAAGAAGTTCATCGATGCCTTCTGTGTCATCGCCGGCAGTGTGTTCGAACCTGAGCGCTGTGCCGAGATTGTGGAGGAGATACGCCAGAAGATGTACTACTACATGAGTTGGGAAAACAGTCAGGGATATGTCAACAGTCATGCGGCAATCCTGACGAATGCCATTACGAGTTCCCTGCAGACGAATCAGGTCAACTATATGGCAAACTATATGTCTGCTAAGAATCCTCTCACGGCATCCGTACGGAGCAATATAGATTACGCCCAGCTCAATGTGAACGATATGCCTGTGCCCACGGGTAAGTTCTCCGGTCGTCTCTATTATCCCATCACGCTGAAAGCTATGGCTCCCGGCGGTTATAAGTTTGTGGGGTGGAGAGAAGGCGGAAGTCCCTCCTCGCAGACGTTATTCCCGATGAACTCCACGTGGCAGTACTACGATCAGGGCGATCTGACATCTACCGACTGGAAGACTACCGGCAATCAGGTCAGCTGGAGTACGGGCGACGGACTCTTCGGTTTCCACACCCGTGAGGACGGTGCCGTCATAGTGACAACCATCGACGGAGGTCCTGCCGGCAACAAGCGTCCCACATACTACTTCCGCAAGACATTCAATCTGGATGCAACTCCCGTTTCGGACGATGTCTTCGTTTTGACAATTAATTTCGACGACGGATACATCATCCATGTGAACGGTCAGGAAGTTGCCACTAAGCGTCTTCCCAGCGGTGCCGGTTACAACGACTATGCAGATGCCTACGGTTCCGACCCCTACGATACAGACTATCTGGAGATACCCCGTTCTTATTTCAAGAAGGGTGAGAATGTGATAGCCATCGAAGTGCATAATCAGAGTGCAACGTCCAGTGATATCTATTTCGATGCATCGCTCACTGTGAATTACGGCAGCGGCGGCGGTGGCGGCGGCACGTATGTCAGCACGGATCCCGAGTATGAACTTGAGGCCGGCGGCAGCTATTCTCTCACAGCTGTTTGGGAACCCATGAGCGACGAGGAGAGGAGACAGGAGGGTGTTGCCACAACACCTATCGTCATCAACGAGATAAGTGCAGGAAACAGCGTTTATATCAACGACTTCTACAAGAAGGACGACTGGATTGAGCTATACAACACCACCGATGAGGATATCGACCTCAAAGGACTCTATCTGACCGACCGTCGCGATAATCCTGCCAAGTGGGCTGTCACGGCCGCCACGAAGAGCGATCCTACGGTGCTCTCGAAGGCTTCGACAATCATTCCTGCTCACGGATACAAGATTATATGGTGCGGCGACCGCTACAAGAAAGTGACGGCAGAGAATACGCAGCTCCACTCCAACTTCAAGCTCTCCAATGCAGAGGATGAGGAGCGCTACGTGGCTATCGGTAAGTACAACACCGCGACGGGCAAGTACGAGTGGGTGGATTCTCTCTCTTACTGCGTGATGAACGGCGACCAGACGGTGGGACGCTTCCCGGATGCATCGCTGGACTGCTATCTCATGACGCTGCCCACTATCGATAAGCAGAATGTGCTGACGTCGTATGCACAGGAATACCATCCCGAGCCCACCGGCATATCTTCTCCGAGAGCTTCGATGGCTTCTCGTGACGGTGGTTTGAGTATCCGCTACTACGGAGGAAAGCTCTATGTCAGCAGCGAGAATGCCGATGAAGTTACTGTGAGCATCTACAACATGAGCGGTGCCCTCCTGAGTCGCAGCGATGTGCGCGTGAGCGGCGGCAGTGCTGTGGTTAATGTCGGCGGACTCGGCGCAGGTCTTTATGTGGCCCGTGCTACGGCAGACGGTGAGGAATGCGGTACGAAGTTCCTGAAATAGTAGTAAGAAATAGTAGTTTGTTTAGAAAATAAGGTAAAAGAATAATGTTTGAAAATCTTAGCGAGCGTCTTGAGCGCTCATGGAAGATATTAAAAGGTGAAGGAAAAATCACTGAAATCAATGTCGCGGAGACATTGAAGGATGTGCGTCGTGCCCTCCTCGATGCCGATGTCAACTACAAAGTGGCGAAGACCTTCACCGACCAGGTGAAGCAGAAAGCTCTGGGACAGAATGTGCTCACAGCCGTCAAGCCTCATCAGTTGCTCGTGAAGATTGTGCACGACGAACTGGCCCTCCTGATGGGCGGCGAGCAGTCGGATCTCATCCTCCCTGGACGTGTGGGGCAGCCCTCTGTCATTCTGATGGCAGGTCTCAACGGTTCCGGTAAAACGACGTTCTCCGGCAAACTGGCAAAGATGCTTCGCGACAAGCGCAGCAAGCGACCCCTGCTTGCAGCCTGTGACACATTCCGTCCTGCGGCAATGGAGCAGTTGAGAGTGTTGGGTGAGCAAATCGATATTCCTGTGTATATGGAGGAGGGCGCAACAGATCCCGTTGCCGTAGCTCTTAACGCCATTCAGGAAGCAAAGGCAAAGGCTTACGATGTTGTCATCATCGATACTGCCGGTCGTCTGGCTGTTGATGAGGAACTCATGCAGCAGATACAGGATATCCGTGATGCCGTTCAGCCCCACGAGATACTCTTTGTGGTGGATGCGATGACGGGTCAGGATGCTGTCAACACGGCAAAGGAATTCAACGAGCGTCTCAACTACACGGGCGTGATTCTCACGAAGCTCGACGGCGATACACGCGGCGGTGCGGCTCTCTCTATCCGTACTGTGGTGGACAAACCCATCAAGTTTATCGGTACGGGCGAGAAGATGGAGGCCATCGATGTCTTCTATCCCAACCGTATGGCCGACCGCATTCTGGGCATGGGCGATGTGGTGTCGCTCGTAGAGAGGGCTCAGGAGCAGTTCGATGAGAAAGAAGCACGTCGTCTGGAGGAGCGCATCAAGAAGAATAAGTTCGACTTCGACGACTTCTACAAGCAGATACAGACCATCAAGAAGATGGGTAATATCAAGGATCTCGCTTCCATGATTCCGGGTGTGGGCAAAGCCCTCAAGGATGTCGATATCGATGACAATGCTTTCAAGAGTATAGAGGCAATCATTCAGTCGATGACACCGAAAGAGAGGCAGCATCCCGAATGCCTCAACACTTCTCGTAAGATGCGTATTGCCAAGGGTTCCGGCACAAAACTGGAGGAGGTGAACAGGCTTATCAAGCAGTTCGACCAGACCCGTAAGGTGATGAAGATGGCCACTAATCCTGCTGCGATGGCACAGATGGCACGCGCGATGAAGGGTCGTCCTGGATTTTAGTTTAAAGTTATTTGTTTAGAGTTTAGAGTAAAGATATAAATGAATCTGATTGACGGAAAAGCCACTGCCGCTGCGATAAAAGCGGAAATCAAGGCGGAAGTGGAGGATATAGTGAGTAAAGGAGGCAAGCGCCCCCATCTGGCAGCAGTACTTGTGGGCCACGATGGCGGAAGCGAGACCTATGTAAAGAATAAGGTGTTGGCGTGCGAGGCATGCGGTTTCCGCAGCACACTCTTGCGCTATGAGGACGATATCACAGAGGAGGCTCTTCTCGATGTTGTGCGCCAACTGAATGAAGATGAAGACATTGACGGTTTTATCGTGCAGTTACCTCTTCCTCGTCACATTTCCGAGCAGAAGGTGACTGAGGCTATTGACTATCGTAAGGATGTGGATGGATTCCATCCTGTCAACGTGGGTCGTATGGCGATAGGACTGCCGTGTTTCATTTCTGCCACACCGTTGGGAATTCTCACGCTGTTGCAGCGCTACAATATCCCGACGAGCGGCAAGAAGGTAGCAGTACTCGGACGCTCCAACATCGTAGGCAAACCTATGGCTCAGCTTATGATGCAGAAGCAGTACGGTGACTCCACTGTGACAGTATTGCATTCTCATTCTGCCAATCTCAAAGAGGAATGTGCTCAAGCAGATATCGTAATAGCAGCAATAGGTCGTCCTGCTTTTGTCACTGCCGACATGGTGAAGGAAGGTGCTGTAGTTATAGATGTAGGCACCACCCGCGTGCCCGACGCTACCAGGAAGAGCGGCTTCCGTCTGCAAGGTGATGTCGACTTTGATGCTGTTGCTCCCAAGTGCTCTTATATCACACCGGTGCCCGGTGGAGTAGGTCCGATGACAATCTGCATGCTCATGCTCAATACACTTGCTGCGGGCAAAAAGCAGATTTATTCATAAAAAAGTGACGATTTATTTGGTGGTATCAAGAAAAAGCCATACCTTTGCGGCGGTTTTTTGAAAGAACCACCAACATGGTGTCTATAGTTCAGTTGGTTAGAGCGTCAGATTGTGGTTCTGAATGTCGTGGGTTCGAGTCCCACTAGACACCCCAGGAAAAATGCCCTTGTATCTCGCAAGGGCATTTCTTTTTTCTGATTAATCAGAATGTGTGTTTTATGGGTATGTTTATTCTGTAAATCCTCCTTGCGGACTTTCCTGTACACGTGGTATTCTGGGACGTCTTGCACGCTGGCGTCGTTCTTGCTGCATTTTCTCGTATGCGGCATACTGCTTTTCATCAAGAATGAGTTTCAGGGCATCAGTGACAACATTCTCTCGCTGCATCATCTTCTCCCTGTCCATTCTGGGGCGCTCTCCCTGTGGAGCATTTGCCATTATAGAATCGCGTTCAGCCTTGCTCTCTTGTGCACGCCAAAGATAGATGGCATAAATCTGTTCGTATTGCTGATCGGTGATGTTTTCTATCTTTTCGCGCAGTTCCATCGCCTGTCTCGTTGCTACTTCCTCAGGAGAAAATTCTCTGCGGGGACGATTCTGGGCATTAATAGAGAGACTCAAAGTTAGTGCTGCAAGTAAGATAAATAGATGTTTCATAATTGTGCTTGTTTGATTGAATTCTGCCTATTAGACAGACGAGAATGTATAAGGTTTAAAATATGTGCTATGAAAATACTGACACCGAGTCCGATTGCTCCGTATAAGAAAAAACTGAGGGGCGTGAAGATCCATACGAGAAATACGACACTCTCTCCGGCAATAAACCCTGTCATAGCCTCTCGTGCATTTATTCGTGGCATGAAGACGGCCATGAAGAAGAGACTGCCAAGCCCCGAGGTGAGAAGCCCGAGTGTAGTGTTGAAATAGTCGAGTAGGGAAGTGATGTGCCACGTACTCATCATAAGTGCCACAGTGAGGCCGAACAGTCCTCCTGTGATGCTTGTGATGCGGGCGGAAAAGAGTAGTTTGCTGTCGGATATGTCAGGTCGTAGGCGCTTGACGAAATCCACGTTGAATGCCGTTGCCAGAGAGTTGATACACGAAGAGACCGTACTCATCGTAGCTGCTGCAAGAGCCAGCATCAGAAGCACACTGATGCCTGTTGGGAGCTGATGTACAATAAAATAAGGAAACACAGCATCGATTTCCAGCAGCGGCAGATGGCGAGTTGAATAGAAAGTATAGAGACCTGTACCTATCGCATAGAACAGAATGGAGGAAATGATATACAGCCACGCATTTATCCATAAACTGTGACTGCTGGTTTTGACGTTGCGAGTGGAGATATAGCGCTGTATGACGGTTTGGTCGCTGGTATAAGATATAAGGTTGGACGCAAGTCCTCCGATGAGAATCACCCACCACGTGGCTTTTGTGGCTGTCATATCCCAATCCACAAGACGCAGTTTATCCGCGGCCAGCGACATATTAACGAACCCTGAGAAACCTCCTTGTGTGCTCGTTATAAGATATATGACAGAAAATAAGGCTCCGACAATGATGATTCCGCCCTGAATGACATCGCCCCATACTACAGCTCGCAATCCGCCGATAGTGCTGTATATAATGGTTATAATAGCTACGATGATAATGCTAGAATGTAAATCCCATCCTCCCACACGACTCAAAGCTAACGCGGGGAGGTAGAGTACAAGAGCGATGCGTACCACCATATACAGACAGAACAGTGCGGAGGCGGTCATTCGTACAAGTGGTGAGAAGCGGCGTTCGAGAAGTTCGTAGGCGGATGCGCAACCGCTTTGATGAAAATAGGGTAGGTAACGATGCACTACAAGTGGTATCACGAGCGGTATGGTGAAGAGCATGGGATAATATGTCCAGTTGCTCGCAAATGCTTTTGCAGGAATGGAGAGATACGTCACAGAGGATATTATTGTGGCGTAGATGCTGACGGCTGCAGCCCACGAGGGAATGCGTCCCGATGCCCTGAAAAAATCGTCTGTCTTCATCGTAAATGTACTGCAAAGATACTGATTTTCTCGGAAAAGAGGGTAACATATTTAGGATAAAGAATATTATTTTGCTTGTGTTGTGGACAATATCGTGGAAATGTCGTATCTTTGCGCGAGTATGATAAGTATTGACCATCTTACAATTGAATTCAGCGCTAGGGCGCTTTTCTCTGACGTGTCGTATGTCATCAATGATCGCGATCGCATTGCTCTTGTGGGAAAGAACGGAGCGGGGAAGAGTACCATGCTGAAAATGATAGCAGGTCAGGAACGTCCCACGTCCGGCAATATTGCCATACCGCGTGATACCACAGTGGGTTATCTGCCTCAGGTAATGGTGCTGCACGACGGTCGCACAGTGATGGAAGAGGCAGAGACAGCTTTCGCACACATACAAAAGGTGCAGAGGGATGTGGAACGTATGCAGGAGGAATTGGCTCAGCGCACCGATTACGATACGGAAGACTATATGGCGCTGTGCGAACGCTTTACTCATGAGAGCGAGCGCTTCCAGATGATGGGAGGTGAGAACTATCGTGGCGAACTTGAAAAAACACTCAAGGGACTCGGTTTCGAACAGCGCGACCTGAACAGGCTTACGAATGAGTTTTCCGGCGGATGGCGCATGCGTATCGAATTGGCAAAAATACTTCTTCAGCATCCTGATGTGCTTCTTCTCGACGAGCCCACAAACCACCTTGATATCGAATCAATACAATGGTTTGAGAAGTTTCTTTCCACTTATGACGGCGCTGTGATGCTTGTGTCTCACGACAGGGCATTTATCAACAACGTTACGACTCGTACGATAGAAATCACCTGTGGCCAGATATATGACTACAAGGTGAAGTATGACGAATATCTGGTGCTGCGTGCAGAGCGTCGTGAGCAACAGTTAAGAGCTTACGAGAATCAGCAACGAGAGATAGAAGACGCAAAGGTGTTTATCGAGCGTTTCCGCTATCAGGCCACTAAGGCAGTGCAGGTGCAGCAGAAAGTGCGTCAATTGGAAAAGATTGTGCCCATTGAGGTGGACGAAGTGGATAATTCGGCTCTGCATTTGAAATTTACATGCTCCCAGCGCAGTGGCGACTATCCCATAATCTGTGATGAGGTAAAGAAAGACTACGACCGCACCATATTCTCCCATGTGAATCTTACGATAAAACGAGGTGAGAAGGTGGCATTCGTGGGGCGTAACGGTGAGGGAAAATCCACCCTTGTGAAGTGCATTCTGGGTGAGATCCCGTTTGAGGGTACACTCAAGATTGGACATAATGTGGAGATAGGATATTTCGCACAGAATCAAGCACAGTTGCTCGACGGAGAACTTACTGTGTTTGAGACTATCGACCACGTGGCTCGCGGCGATATTCGTCTTAAGATACGCGACATACTCGGTGCGTTTATGTTTGGTGGCGAGGCTTCCGACAAGAAGGTTAAGGTGCTTTCTGGAGGAGAACGTACTCGTCTGGCAATGATTAAACTGCTTCTTGAACCGGTCAATTGTCTTATCCTCGATGAGCCTACAAATCATCTCGATCTTAAAAGTAAGGATGTGTTGAAAGAGGCCATTAAAAGTTTCAACGGAACTGTGATTGTGGTGAGCCACGATAGAGATTTTCTCGATGGACTTGTGGAGCGTGTTTATGAATTCGGTGGAGGCAAGGTGAGAGAATATCTCGGCGGCATTTATGACTGGATAAGGATGCATGAATCTGAGCCTGTAACCACATCGCTTTCCCAGAGTCCGACGGAATCGAAAGCTATAGTAGAATCCGACACAGGAGGAAAGACCGACAAAGCTCTTTCGTACGAAGAGCAGAAAGCGCAGGCTCGTGAGCAGCGTAAGAAACAGAAGGCCATCAAAGAGGCTGAAGATGCAGTGACGCAACTGGAGCAAGCGGTCAAGATACTTGAGGCTCGGATGTCCACACCGGAAGGTAGTGCAGATCCTTCTCTCTATGAGAAACATGCTGCATTGAAGGCGCAATTGGAGAAAGCCGAGGAGACTTGGCTTGAATTGAACGTATAATGATAGTAAAAAAGAAATAGAAATAATAAGATGCCACTTAGATTACCGAATAAACTGCCGGCAATAGAGTTTCTCAAAAAAGAGAATATCTTTGTCTTGGACGAACTGCGTGCATCAACTCAGGATATTCGTCCCCTGAGGATATGCATTCTTAATCTGATGCCTCTTAAGATAACCACGGAGACAGACCTTATTCGTCTGCTCTCCAATTCTCCCTTGCAGCTCGAACTGCATCTGATGAAGGTAAAGGCTCACACTTCTAAGAATACACCCGTGGAGCACATGCGGGCATTCTACCGTGACTTTGAGGAGATGAAGGGGGAGAAGTTCGATGGAATGATTATCACCGGAGCCCCTGTGGAGCATCTCGACTTTGAGGAGGTGAGATATTGGGATGAGATGAAGGAAATCTTCGACTGGTGTTATACTCACGTCACTTCCACGCTCTATATCTGTTGGGCTGCGCAGGCAGGACTTTATCACCGATACGGTATTCCCAAATATCCTCTTCCAGAAAAGATGTTCGGCATATTCCCGCAGAATCTTGCGGATGCCTCTTTGCCTCTCTTCCGTGGTTTCGACGATAAGTTCAATATGCCTCACAGCCGTCACTCCGAGATACGGCGTGAGGACATTGAGTGCGTGCCAGGTTTGAGTATCATTGCAGAAAGTCCCGTTAGCGGTGTCTCGATGGTAATGGGACGCGGAGGACGTGAGATATACATTACAGGACACAGTGAGTATTCACCGCTCACGCTCGATACAGAATACCGTCGCGATTTGGCGAAAGGGCTGGATATTCACGTTCCTTACAACTACTACATAGACGACGATCCGGACAAGGGAGTGCGTGTGACGTGGCGTGCGCATGCTAATCTGCTTTTCACCAACTGGCTCAACTATTACGTATATCAGGAGACTCCGTTTGACATCAACGAGATACATTGAACTGCTTGCTCCGGCAAAGAATCTGGAGACGGCCTTGGCTGCAATCAGTCACGGCGCAGATGCCGTGTACATAGGTGCAGAGCGCTATGGCGCACGTGCCGCTGCGGGCAATTCGGTGGAAGACATTGCCGCTGTGGTGGCAGCAGCTCGTCCATTCGGGGTGAAAGTATATGTTACGCTCAACACGCTGCTCTACGATGAAGAATATGATGAGGCTGTTCGTTTGGCTCACGATTTATATACCGCAGGAGTAGATGCCTTCATCATACAGGACGAGCGTTTGGCGGAGATGCTCTCCGATTTGCCACTTCATGCCTCTACGCAGATGGACAACCGCGATGCATCCAAGGTAAGAAATCTTTTTGAGAAAGGATTCCTCCAGACGGTGCTTGCCAGGGAACTCACCATAGACGAGATACGCAGTATTCACGAGGCTGTTCCGGAGATGCCTTTGGAGGTGTTTGTTCATGGTGCCGTGTGTGTATGCTACAGCGGTTGCTGCTATGCATCGGAGGTGTGTTACGGACGCTCTGCTAACAGAGGGGAGTGCGCTCAGTTTTGCCGCATGCCTTATACGTTGGAAGATGGCGAAGGAAAACCTCTTGCCAGTGGACATCTCCTGTCGATGAAGGATATGAATCGCACCGATGACCTTGAGGCTCTGCTCGATGCCGGTGTTACATCGCTCAAGATAGAGGGACGTCTCAAGGATGTTGCCTACGTGAAGAATGTCACGGCGTGGTATCGTCAGCATCTGGATGCGCTGTTCCGCAGGAGGAGTGAATACAGAAGAAGTTCGTGGGGCAAAGAGACCTTCTCTTTTACACCCGATATAGAGCGCACATTCCAGCGCGGTTATATGGATTATTTCATGCACGGACGCACAGCAGAGATGGCTTGTATCCTCACGCCTAAGAGTATGGGTAAACGGGTCGGGGTGGTGAAGAGCGTGCGCCATAATCATATCGTGGTGTCTTCCCTGTGCAGTTTTGCCAATGGTGACGGACTATGCTATGACGATGGCGGCCGCCTTGTGGGATTCCGTGTGAACAGGGCGGACGGTAATCATCTTTATCCTCATGTGATGCCGTCCGGACTGCGTGAAGGGACGGTGCTCTATCGCAATCAGGATATGGAGATGGAACGCACGCTTCAGGGCAATACCGCCGTGCGCAAGGTCGGACTTACGTGGACGCTTGAGCATACGGCAAAAAATCTTTTCTGTCTGACGGCAGACAGGGAAGACGGTGCAAGGGCTCAGCGTGTGTTTACATGGGAAGCTCAGGTGGCAAAGACAGATCAGAGGCAAAGCATCACAGATGTGTTGTCGCGTTTGGGCGATACTCCTTACGAAGCACGTGAAGTGCGTTGCGACGGTGATTGTTTTATTCCGAAAAGTGTACTCACAGAATGGAGAAGAGAGACGATAGAGCAGTTCTGATGACATGCCGCTACTGCATCCGCTACGAGATGGGACTATGCCTTAAGGAGAATCCCGATGCACCTCGTGGGCCGTTGTTCCTGCGCGGTGCCGACGGACGTCGTTTCGAACTGCGCTTCGACTGTCGGCGCTGTGAGATGCAAGTGCTTAATACAGACTCTGGTAAATAATCTTTTATCATTATGCCGCGCCACTATACAGCTAATTTTAACTTCCGTGTGACGGACTCGATACCTCTTCAGAGGGAGCGTCCGTTGCATAGCCAGCAAGTGCAGGGTGACACGATGTGGGTGACGCGGGATGATATTCTGGTGGTGGCTCAGATATCCGTCATTCCCGAGGATTCCATCGACACGGTATGGGTGAAGGTGGCTCGCGACCAGATGACACAGGGGTGGGTGAGAGAGAGCCGTCTTCTGGAGAGCGTGGTGCCTCGCGACCCTATTTCAGAGTATATAAATCTCTTCTCCAGTCGTCATACGGACTACTTCATGAGTTTTACTCTTCTCATACTTCTCTTGTGGCTGTGGTTCCGTTCGGAGCATATGTCTCTGCCCACCGTGCATTTCAACGATATCAAAAGCGGTTATCCCGCCACGTTCTGTCTCACCTTGTCGGCAGCCGCAATGCTCTACGCTGCCATTCAGAAATATTATCCCGACGAGTGGCAGGAGTATTATTTCCATCCGTCGATGAATCCTTTCGGTTGGCCGTTAATGGTGAGTCTGTTTCTCATCAGTGTGTGGCTGCTGATTATTATGGCTATAGCTACGGTTCAGGAGATGTTCCGTCTGCTTTCTGGGCGTAACTTTGTTTTGTATGCTGCCACGCTGACCAGTGTTGCGATGGTCGATTACATGCTGTTTACCATGCTGCCCTTCCCTTGGGCGAGCATACCTCTATTTGTGTTATACACCCTCTACGCCCTTTATCAAATGTATGGCAAAGGTTAAAACGATGTATGTCTGCTCAGAATGCGGACAGGAGAGTTCACAGTGGATGGGACGTTGTCCCTCTTGTGGTCAGTGGAACACAATGAAGCAGTTCCACGAGGCGCAGACGCCAAAGGAAAAGATACAGTTGCCGGGAACCTCTTCCGGTGCGGAGCGTTCTTCGCAGCGCAAACCTACTCTCATCCGTGATATTTCCGTTGATAAAGAGGTGCGTATTGATATGTGCGACGATGAGCTCAACCGTGTTCTCGGTGGAGGTCTTGTTGCCGGCAGTCTTTGTCTTCTGGGCGGCGAACCGGGTATAGGCAAGAGCACGCTTGTGCTTCAGACCATCCTTCGTCTCGACGACCTCAAGGTGCTTTATGTGTCGGGCGAGGAGAGTGCCAGGCAGATAAAACTCAGAGCCGACCGACTCGGCGGCACCACGAGCGACCGTCTCCTGCTTCTCACGGAGACATCACTGGAACAGATATACGCACGCATCGGGGAGTTGCAGCCGGATCTTGTAGTGATAGACTCCATACAGACGATATCCACAGAGACGGTGGAGTCCTCTCCCGGAAGTCTTTCGCAGATACGTGAATGTGCAGCTTCACTGCTGAAATACGCTAAAAGTGGCGGTGCAAGCATCATTCTCATCGGACATATCACGAAGGACGGCACGCTGGCCGGCCCCAAGGTGTTGGAGCATATTGTCGACACCGTACTTCAGTTTGAGGGCGACCAGCACCACATGTATCGTATTCTGCGTGGCATAAAGAACCGCTTCGGCAGCACTTCCGAACTCGGACTATATGAGATGCGTTCGGAGGGACTTCGCGCCGTGTCCAATCCTTCCGAACTGTGGATTTCCGACGAGCGTGAAGGGCTTTCCGGTGTTGCCATCTGTTCTGTGATGGAGGGCGTGCGACCTTTCCTCATCGAGACGCAGGCTCTTGTGTCCACTGCCGCCTATGGTACGGCGCAGCGCAGCACCATCGGTTTTGAAGGCCGTCGTCTCAACATGCTGCTCGCGGTGCTTGAGAAGAGAGTCGGTTTCAAGTTGGCACAGAAGGATGTCTTTCTCAATATTGCCGGAGGACTTCGCGTGTCCGACCCTGCTCTCGATCTTGCCGTTGTTGCAGCAGTTCTTTCCAGTAACGTGGACACTCCTATTGAGGCCGACGTGGCGATGTGCGGCGAGGTGGGTCTTTCGGGTGAGATACGTCCGGTTTCGCGTATTGAACAGCGCATTTCCGAGGCGCAGCGTCTTGGTTTCAGCCGTATGGTGTTGCCCCGCGGCAATATGAACGGCATAGATGCTTCAAAATACAAGATATCGCTATGTCCCGTATCCCGCGTGTCGGATGCGGTGAGGGAACTTTTCGGATGATATGGAATACACTCTGAAACTTACGCCGAAGCAGGCTTCCAGTGAGGACAGCATACGTCGCTATCTGGCCGAGGAGAGGGGTGTGAAGTGCTCTTCTCTTTGGGTGCGCAGACGCAGCATTGATGCGCGTCAGCGTCAGGTGTGGATTAATCTCACGGTGGAGACCGATCCCGACCCGGATGTCTTCGAGGTGCCTCCTTTCCAGATTCGTGATGTGTCCGCTCAGCCTCCTGTCATCGTTGTCGGAGCGGGGCCTGCCGGACTTTTTGCGGCTTTGCGTCTTATTGAGCGCGGCTATCGTCCCATTGTGCTGGAGCGCGGAAAGAATGTGCGTGAACGCAAGAAAGATATCGCACGTATCCGTCCCGAGCAGCGTGTCGACCCGGAGAGCAACTATTCCTTCGGCGAGGGAGGAGCCGGAGCTTATTCCGACGGTAAACTCTACACTCGCAGTAAGAAGCGCGGTGATGTCACTTCCGTGCTTCGCCTTTTTGTGCAGCACGGTGCTTCTCCGTCCATCCTCGTCGACGCACATCCTCATATCGGCACCGACCGCTTGCCGCGTGTCATAGAGAATATCCGCGAGAGTATACTGCGTGCAGGCGGCGAGGTGCATTTCCAGACACGTGTGGAGCGTCTTCTCCTTTCTGCTGACGACCGTGTGGAGGGTGTTGTGGCTGCGGGGCGTGAGTTCCGTGCTTCCTCCGTCATTCTCGCCACAGGTCATTCTGCGTGCGATGTCTATCGCTATCTTGTGGAGGCCGGTATCGAGGTGGAGGCAAAAGGTCTTGCCGTCGGTGTGCGTCTGGAGCATCCTGCGCATCTCATCGACCAGATAATGTATCACAGCCGTGAGGGTCGCGGGCAGTATCTCCCGGCTGCGGAGTATTCCATGGTGGACCAGATCGACGGTCGCGGTGTATACACTTTCTGCATGTGTCCCGGCGGTTTTGTCGTGCCGGCAGCCACGGGACCCGAGCAGGTGGTGGTCAACGGCATGAGCCCCAGCGGTCGCGGTGGCCGGTGGTCCAACAGCGGGGTGGTGGTGGAGATGCCCCCCACGGGTGACGACCCTCTTTGTATGCTGCGTCAGCAGGAGGAGATAGAACGTCTCTGCTGGCTTCAGGCCAATCAGATGCAGACGGCACCCGCGCAGCGCATGGCAGACTTTGTCAACGGCCGTCTGTCTGCCGACCTCAATGCCTCGAGTTATGCTCCCGGTCTGGTGGCTTCTCCGCTTCATTTCTGGATGCCGAAGGATATCTCAGAGCGCCTTCGTGAGGCTTTCCGTCTCTGGGGCAGACGCTATCACGGCTTCCTCACCAACGAGGCTACTGTCATTGCTGTGGAGACGCGCACCTCCTCGCCGGTACGTATCCTGCGCGACAGAGAACTCCTTCATCATGTGCGCATTCGCGGTCTTTATCCGGCCGGTGAAGGTGCCGGTTATGCCGGCGGCATTGTGAGTGCAGCCATCGACGGTCAGCGTTGTGCGGACGCTGTGTGCGGCGACTAATGTCTCGCGCGTACCTAAAGTAATTAGTGTGTCCTTTGTGGTAAAAATCGAAAAATGTCAATTTTGTCCTACTTTTGTGCAATTTTGTGCGATTCTTTTTGAAAAACACTCCGTACCTTTGCACCGTGAAAATCTAATATAACACAAAAACTTACCACAAAATGACAAAAAAACTAATGTCTCTGTTGCTTGTTTTCATGGCAACGACGATTTCGAGAGCTGAGGATGTTCCTGTGGATCAGGACGGTCCGTTCCAGCCCACCTGGGAAAGCACGGCGCAGTGGGAGTGTCCCGAATGGTTCAAGGACGCCAAGTTCGGTATCTGGGCCCACTGGGGTCCTCAGTGCCAGGCGGAGGACGGTGACTGGTATGCCCGTTTCATGTACTATGAGGGTTTCTCTCAGTACAACTGGCACGTAAGCCATTTTGGCAATCCCAGTGTCTACGGTCTCAAGGAGTTGTGCCGCGACTGGACGGCATCGCAGTGGGATCCCGAGGAACTGGTGGCTCTCTACAAGAGCGTCGGTGCCCGCTATTTCATGACGCTGGGCAATCACCACGACAATTTCGACCTTTGGAATTCTCCCTATCAGGAGTGGAACTCCGTGAATATCGGTCCTAAGAAGGATATCGTGAAGGGCTGGAGCGACGCATGTAAGAACAACGGCCTGCCTCTCGGTGTGTCGATGCATGCCAGTCACGTGTGGACATGGCTCGAGCCTTCACAGTCTTTCGACGGCAACCTCACAAAGGCCGACGGCGTGGGCAAGTGGTGGGAAGGCTACGACCCCCAGGAACTCTATGCGCAGAATCATCCTCATTCATCGGGTTGGGAGAGCAGCGGCACCATCCACAGCCAGTGGGCGTGGGGCAACGGTGCGTCTCTGCCTTCGGAGGCTTACAAGATGAAGTTCCAGAACCGTGTGCTGCAGTGCATCAACGACTATCAGCCCGACATGCTGTACTTCGACGACACGGTGCTTCCCTTCTACGGTTGCGACGAGTCCATCGGTCTCAACATCCTGACGCACTACTACAACAAGAGCGCCGCCCAGCACGACGGCCAGCAGCAGGTGGTGACGATGGGTAAGATTCTCAACGAGTCCCATAAGGAGTCTCTCCTTTGGGATGTGGAGCGCGGCATTCCCGACCGTCCGCAGGCCAAATACTGGCAGACATGTACCTGCATCGGCGACTGGCACTACAACATCAACAACACCAACTACAAGAGTGCCGAGCAGGTGGTTTCCATGCTCGTGGATATTGTCTCCAAGAACGGTAACCTGCTTCTCTCCGTGCCCATTCGCGGCAACGGCACCATCGACAATAAGGAGCGCAACGTGCTCGCCGTCATCAAGGCATGGATGGATATCAACAGCGAGAGCATCTACGGCACCCGCGTGTGGAAGACCTTCGGCGAGGGTCCTTTGGCCGAGGCCGTGAACCCCATCAGCGAGCAGGGTTTCAACGAGAAGAACGACTACTCCGCCAAGGATGTGCGCTATGTGCAGAAGGACGACAAGGTATATGCCACCATCATGCGTTGGCCCGCTGCCGGCGCTTTCACCTTCAAGGCCTTCTCCGTGATGGCCGAGAGCTACAGCGGTAAGGTGAAGGACGTGGAGCTGCTGGGCTACGGCGACGTGACATTCAGTCAGGATGCCGGCGGCCTCACCGTTGACATACCCGCCAACCACATCAACAGTATAGCCCCCGTGATGCGCATCACCTTCGAGGAGGGAGAGCAAAGCGCCGGCGAACTGCTCGCTCAGGCCATCAGCGAGACGGAGACCGTGTGCGCCGTGCTGGAGCTCGACTGCAGCGACATCAACACGGGCAAGTACGGCAGCTCTGCTCTGGCCGTCCTGAAAGAGGCTCTGGCACAGGCAAAAACCGTGGACGGCACGGACGAGGAGGCTGCAAGCGCAGCACTGACAGCCCTGCGTGAAGCCTATCAGGACTTCATGAACAAGGGCCGTAACGAAGGCGGCGTTTTCAACCGCACGGTGGACGAGAACCTCACCGCCGCAGTGCTTGTTGAGACTGAGAACTTCTCAGGAACGCTGGGAGGCCGCTACGGCAAACTCGCCAACTGGATTTCAGAGAACTACAGCATCAACAAAGGCGGTGACGGCGTGCGCAACGGTCTTGACAACTACGGCAACAAAAGGGGCATCTCCATCGGTGTGTGGGACGACCGCAGCTCCAATCAGGGCGATATCAGCAATGCCCGCATCTACCGTAAGGTGCATCTGGACGAGGGCGTCTACTACTTCGGCGCAGCCTACAACTCGCTCTACGGCTGCAACAACAAGGCCTGGCAGTTTGTTTCCAAGGAACTGCTCTCCACAGACGACATTCCCGATAAGAGCCTGGCCTGCTATCAGGTCAACACCGCCAAGGAGGGCAGCGAACTCTACGGACTGTATGTGGAAATCACCGAGGCTGGGGATTACTTCCTCGGATGGCAGGCCGACATGAACAACGGCGGCGAAGAGCAGGAGTTCCGTGCCATCAAGGTGGCCTTCTACAGCCTTGCCGAGGAGGACCTTCGCCCCGTGAGGCAGAAGCTCGCCGAAGGGGGATGGGAGAAGGTTGACGCCATCGCCGCCGACATGAACTTCGACGAATACTATTTCGCCTTCGTGGAGCACAATGCCGAGTTGTCCGTTGTGGCCCGTGCGCATGACGACAACGGCAAAAACTGGGGCAACGTCTATGTGATGTCTTACGACAAGAGCGGCAACCCGTGCAAGAATCCCACCGACGCGTGGATGATAGAGGCCTTCGACGCCGATGGCAAGCCCGCCGTTGGCTCCGGAGCGACAAAATGGATTCTGACCTGCGTGGCAGAGCAGAACCGCCAGTTCCGCACCGAAGGCTGGAGCAAGGTGGTGTGGCAGACCTACAGCGACTTCGGCGGTTCGAAGGGAGACAATGACAGCAATCGCAGCCTCGCTTTCCTCATGCCCGAGTATGACGGGGAAAAGGGATGGGCCCTGAAGAACGTCACCTCCGCAGGCTATGTCGGTGCATGGGAGAATGTCGTGGAAGACGGTCAGGAGTTCGCGGCAAACAAGACGGAAAGCGCGGCAGCGCACATGGACCTCTACCGTATATTGCGCACCGATTGGATGAAGCAGTACGACAAGCTGGATAAGGCTTCGGAGACCAGCCCCGTCAATATCTCGTATCTCGTCAACAACCCGAGCTTCGAGCGCTACGACGAGCAGGCTAAGCCCATCGCGTGGGTATCGGAGGGAGAGGGCGTCATCGAAAAGGGCTATCTTTCCGGCTGCGACAACAAGCTCTACATGAACAACTGGCAGGGGAGCGGCCGACTGAGCGACCGCAGCGTGAGCCAGACGGTTCACAACCTGCCTGCCGGAAAATATCGCCTGACGGCCTACAGTATGTGCGATGGCGACGGTGCCCTTCTGTTTGCCGGCGAAAAGAATGCGGAGATGAAGCATGACGGCAATGCCGACACCAGCCTCGACTTCGAACTGACGGAAACGACGGATCTGACAATCGGTGTGAGACTGAAGGACTACAGCAGCAACAATTTCAAGTTTGACAACATACGCCTGTATTATCTGGGCGGCTACGAGGACCCCACGGCCATCGGCGGCGTACCTGCCGCTCCTGCTGCATCCTCTGCTCCTGCCGCCTGCTACACGCTTTCCGGTCTGCGCCTTCTCAAGGCTCCCGCCAGCGGTGTATATATCGAGGTGAAGGACGGTGTCAGTCGCAAGGTGAGTCGTTAATCAACGATAACTAAAACCTATGTGTCCCATGAAAAAATACTATTTGTTTATTATCCTTATGCTCCTCTCGGCTGTTTTTGCCTTTGCCGGAGTGAAGAGTCCCGACGGACGATTTGAAACACTTGTCGAACAGGATACCGGTAAGACATATCTCGTGCTGAAGGATGCCTCCGGAGAAGTCCTTGTGCGCACTTCAGTAGGATTCACCACCGGCGGTGAGGATTTCTCCTCATCGCTGGTTTTCGTTTCTCTTTCCGAGGGTGAGCAGCTCACCGAGATCTACACCAATATCCACGGCAAGAGGACTCAGGTCAGTCATCCCTACACCCGCTCCGTGGCTTCATTCAGGGGCGGTAAGGGCACTCCCATGAGTGTTGAGCTCCGCCTCTTCAACGACGGTCTTGCCTTCCGTTATCTTCTGGCAAACGAGGGTGGGGCGCATCTGGAGTTCACCGGCGAGCGGACGGCATTCTCTCTTCCCACGGCTTCGCGCCGCTGGTTGCAGCGGTATGTCACATGCTACGAGGGCGACTTCCCCCTTCAGGACGGCACTGTGAGTCAGGGTGCGTGGGGTTATCCCGCGCTCTTCCAGCTTTCCGGGGAGCGTTTCGCACTGCTCACCGAGGCAGGTCTCACGCGCAGCTACTGTGCCACGCATCTCGACAACAGCGCCGATGCCTCCGTCTATCGTGTGAGCTATCCCGGTGCCGCTGAGGGCAACGGACAGGGTGATGTCAATCCCTCGTGGGACGGCGCGTGGTCTTCTCCCTGGCGTGTGGCTGTCGTGGGTTCTCTGGGCGATGTTGTCGAGTCCACAATGGTGGACGACGTCTCCCCAGCCCCAATTATCAATTATCAATTATCAATTGTCAACTGGATCACCCCCGGCCGCGCTGCTTGGGTGTATTGGGCCTACAATCACGGCACGAAGGATTTCCAGATATGCAAGCAGTATGTCGACCTCGCCGCCACGATGGGGTGGGAGTATGTGCTCTTCGACTGGGAGTGGGATGCCATGACCAACGGCGGCCGCCTCGAGGACGCTGTGGCCTATGCTCTCTCCCGTGGTGTCAAGCCCTGGATGTGGTACAACAGCGGCGGCACTCACACCGGTGTCCGTGCCACGCCGCTCCATCGCATGCTCAACCACAAGAACCGTGTGGAGGAATTCACCTGGCTCAAGAGCCTCGGCGTGGTGGGTGTCAAGGTGGACTTCTTCGAGAGCGACAAGCAGCAGATGGTGGCCTACTATCTCGACATCCTCGAGGACGCAGCGTCTTTCGAGATGATGGTCAACTTCCACGGCTGCACCGTGCCCCGCGGCTGGAGCCGCACCTATCCGCATCTCATGTCGCAGGAGGCTGTCTATGGTGCGGAGCAGTACAATAATGCGCCCTTCATGACCGACAACGGTGCCCGCATCAACTGTCTCCTCCCTTACACCCGCAATGTCGTTGGTCCGATGGACTACACTCCTGTGGCCTTCACCAATTCCCAGCATCCTCATCGCACGTCGTATGTTCACGAGCTGGCGCTGTCCGTAGCCTTCGAGTCGGGTGTGCAGCACTGGGCCGACCGTCCCGAGGGTTTCCTCTCGTTGCCCGATGAGGCCCGTGAACACATGTCGGAGGTACCTGTCGTGTGGGACGAAACGCGTTTCCTGCGCGGCTATCCGGGTGAGTCGTTTGTTGTGGCCCGCCGCAGTGGCGACAGGTGGTATGTGGCAGGTCTCAACGGATTGGATGAGCCCTGTGAGATGTTTGTCGCCACTGATTTCCTCCCTGCCGGTGAGTTTGATGTCACAGTCTTTGCCGACGGTGCTTCTCAGGAGAAGATGACGATTACTCATCGCACGGTCACCTCTTCCGATATGATTATCATGAAGTGTCTTCCTCAGGGAGGATTCCTGTTATCGTTTAAGGCTTTGTAAAAAAGGTTAGTTATCGTTAATTCCGGGATGAGGTGGCTTGCAAAAGTCACCTCATTTTTGTTGTCTGAAGAGGGACACAAAATATACGTGTCAAAGCTGTCAAAGTTGTCAAAGTAGCAATAAGTATTTGTCTTTTCCTGATTTCGGTTGACAGTTTTTTGCTCTTTTCCTGAGTTGGTTGTCAGTTGTTTTCCTGATAAGGTTTACACTTTACTGTTTTCGTTGACATCGTTCCTG
>JAEEGH010001000.1_pt1 | contig 85581 bp, 84 predicted proteins | sample 9134181 | NCBI WGS metagenome assembly JAEEGH01 (sample SAMN16246544, study PRJNA631951) | gut metagenome | biome: gut microbiome; feature: rumen; material: DP-attached | host: Bos | place: Iran: Karaj | collected 2018-10 | reverse complement strand
CGATGCCTTCGTCCAAGGTCTTGAAGCCTGGGTTGTCGACGACTTGGAAGCCGGCGCAGGCGAAGAAGTTGGAGGCGAAGTTGGCACGGGCCTTACGCATGGCGAGGTTGCCGTAGGTGAACATCCAAGCCACAGGACGCTTGTGGTCTTGGGCATAGACGTCGGTGGCGAAGCGCAGCTTCTCGAACTGCTGGGCAGCGCGGAAGGTGACGATTGTCTCGACCTCGGCCTTTTCGTCGCGGCGGTCGTCGGCCTCGAAGACCCAAGCCTCGGGCGTGAACTTCATGCTTTCCGTGAAGTTCGGGAACTGGTTGGTGCCCAGGATGGTCTCGCGGCGGGTAGCCACGTTGCTGAACTTCTTGGCAGCGCTCTCCTTGATGAGGCCTTGGATCATGCCCTTGCGGACGGCTTCGAGATAGCCGCCTTCGTCTTGGATCTTGTTGAACAAGTCCCAAGCGGCGGTGGCTAAGCTCTCGGTGAGGTTCTCGATGTAATAGGAACCTGCAGCGGGGTCGGCGACTTTGTCGAAGTGGGCTTCTTCCTTGAGGACGAGCTGTTGGTTGCGGGCGATACGGTCGGCGAAATCGGTGGGGATCTCAAACGGCGTGTCAAACGGCATCACGGTGAACGAGTCGACGCCACCGAGTACGGCTGACATCGTGCCCGTAGTGGTGCGCAGCATGTTGACGTAAGCATCGTAGAGGCTCATGCCCAACTCGGCGTTGGTGGCATGGATGTGCATCTTGCAGGTTTCTGCGGTCCCTGAGCCCGTCGAAGGGCCGCCTTCCCCACAGTATGCTTTCACGATATTCGCCCACAAGAGACGATACGCTCTCAGCTTGGCCAGTTCCATGAAGTAGTTCTGACCGATGGCGAGGTTGAAGCGCATCTTGGGTGCGATCTCGTCGATGGTGAGGCCTTTCTCGGTAAGTTTGTCGAGGTATTCGGCACCCACGGCGAGGCTAAAGGCCATCTCCTGCACGATGGTGGCACCGGCGTTGGTGAACACATGACCATTGACGCCAATCGTTTGGAAGTTAGGCATATCTGCTTTGACGACGATATAGCCCAGTTCCATGTCTGCACCCTCGTTGATGTACCACACACCGCGACGCAGGTAACGCGTCAGCGGGTCATAGTTCAATGAACCCTTGATGTCCGGAATCTTCGACAACATCTCAAGAATCGGCAAGTGATACTTGTTGTTGTAGAAGTTGATCTCCACGGCCTTTTGGTCGATGCCGTTGAGCAGCGTCGAGATAGCGATGGTGTCGTAAGGCTTGTCGTACTCCAGCTTGAAGCCGATGCTGTTGGCGCCGCGGCTGATGGCGTTGAGGGCGATCTTGTTGGCCTCATGGACGTCCTTCACGGTGATGTACTGACGGACAAGCCATTCATTGCCTTCGGCCTTGTTGCCACGGACGTAGGGGAACTCGTTGGGGTTCTGACCCGTCCAGGGGATGTCGGCCAGGTTCTCGGCACGGTAGTAAGGCCTCACGTTGAAGCCTTCGGCCGTATGCCAGACCAGTTTCTTGTTGTAATCTGCCCCTTTGAGGTCCTTCTCGATGACGGCTTCCCATTCTTCGGTCGTCACGGGTGGAAACTCCTCAAAGAGTCTCTTTTTTTCTTCCATGTTGTTGTATTTAATTGATATTCTGTTTATTGTTGTAAAAGCTTTTTCAAGGCACGAGGAGCACGCACCGACCAATACTCCATATTGCGGGAGGAATGAAGGTCGGAACCAGCCAAGTTATAATAATTGTGCTTCAAAATCCAAAGTGCCTTGTCTTTGGCTTCAGAGCCGTAGGCACCCGCCAATGAAGAAAGGTTCAATTGGAAACGGATGTCCTTACTCTTCAGCTCAGTATAACGCTTCTTGCCCATATAGACATAGCGTTCAGGATGCGCCAACACGGGATAAAAACCCTTTTGCTTAATGCGAAGCAGAATCGAGTCCATGTCCATGGGTGGCGTGAAATAGGAGGTTTCCACCAAAAGTTGGTTACCCTCATCACCCAAAGACAACAGGTCACCTTGATTCAACCTTTCTTCAAAAAGCGCATCCATCATATATTCTGCTGCAAGATGCAACTTAATGGGTCCTTGATAAGCCTCACATAGCTCAGCGAAACGGGCTTGAAGTCCTGCCGTCGTATTGGGAATGTCTTCCATGATATGAGGCGTACACCACACTTCGGAAATGCCCAACTGTTCGTATCGTTCCAATACTTTCAGCGACACTTCCATCTTCTTCACGCCGTCATCCACGCCAGGCAGGATATGGGAATGATGATCGGCGAAATTGGCGAGCAGGGAAGAAATCTTAGGGAATAACATAAAAGCTAACAACCAAAGAGTTTATTCCTCATCTTCGTGATAATACCCACTTTTGCCGTTGGCATGGTAGCCGTATTTACCACCATACTTGTAGCCGTATTTGTAACCATAGCCTCCATAATGGTAGCCATATCGTCCGTCGTTGCCCGTGGCACCATTGAGCACCAGACACATATTCTTGAATTTGTGCTGTGCATAGATATTCTCCAACTCGGGAATCAAACTGCGTTCCATCAAACCGGCACGGACCACAAAGATGGTTCGGTCGACATACTTATTGATGATTTGCGGATCGGCTACGATGTCAACAGGAGGACAATCGATAAGCACATAGTCGTACTCCTTGGCAAAACGTTCAATCAAAGCGCCAAAACGATCATCTTCGAGTAACTCTGTCGGGTTAGGGGGAATGGTACCCACAGGCAAGTAATTCAAAGTGGGATATTCCTGACTTGGCAGGATGAGCTGGTTTATGTCTTCTTCCTGACGGCCAAGGTAGTTGGCAATACCTTTCTTCGGTGAGAAGATATAGGCCGACAGGGAAGCATGGCGCAAGTCACCATCGATGACCATCACTTTCTTGTCCTTGATGGCCAAGGCAATAGCTGAGTTAATGCAAATGAAGGATTTACCAGAACCTGGGTTGAAAGAGGTGAACATATAGACGTTGGAGGTTCTATCCTTGCTCATAAACTCCAAATTGGTGCGGAACACACGGAAAGCCTCGTTGATGACATTACGGCTACCTTTTTTCACTACTACGCCGCCTGCAAAGCCTTCCTTGACCTCTTGGTCTTTCTGTTCCTCACGCTTCTTTTTGGCTTCTCTCTTCTTTTTCTTCTGGTCGGCTGCACTATAGGCCAACGGTATCTCACCCACAAAGGGAAGAGAAAGTTTCTCCAGATCCTTGCGGCCGCGAATGGTGGTATTGAGTTGCTCTTTCAGGAAAAGAATAAGGGCAGGTATCGCCAAACCGAGAAGGATGGCAAACAATCTAATCATTGAAACTTTAGGTTTGGTGGGGAAAGCCGAACCATGAGGTTGTTCTATGACTCTTGTATTATATGCCGTAAAAGCCTGTGAAAGTTGATTCTCCTCACGTTTCTGCAAAAGGAAAAGATAAAGTGATTCTTTCACCTTCTGCTGACGTTCCACCGAGAGCAAATACTTCGCTTGACCCGGATTGGCAGCAAGGCGCTCATTAATCTGACGCTCCGTACCCTGCAAACTAGCTAATTGGTTATTGAGGGTTACCAACTGGTTATCGATACTGGAGATGATGGCTTGCCGCATTGCCGAGAGGTTTTCATCCAAATCAAGTACCAAAGGATTTTCTTCACTACTGTTAGCCACCAAGCTGTTGCGGCGAAGCATCATTGAATTATAGGAATTAATCTGACTTTCAATATTACTGCTGTTGACCCCTGAATTCACAGGCAACAACTGATCCTTCACGGCATCACTCGCCAACATGTTCTTGATATAGCGTGTGATGGTTATCTGGTTATTAATCTCCAGAATACGATTGGAAGTGGCACTGTTTTCCGACAAGTAAATTCTAGAGACCGCATTGACATCGGGCAACAGGTTTTCACTCTTATAAGTAGAGATGTCACTATCCACATTGCCCAATTCCTGCTCAATCAATTTCAGACGATCGTCGATAAACATGGAAGTGCTCACCATAATCTGGTTCTTGTCCTTCAACCAGTTGTTGTTGTAGACGGTAATCAACATGTTGATGAAGTCGTCCGCTCTCTTTTTGGAAATATCATTGACAGAAATCGTCATGACATCCGCACTTTTATCCGTCAAGGCAATGGACAACTTCATGGCATACATTCTGGCAGTACTTTCAATATTCGAATGACTTACGTGGATGACATCAAATTCTTTTTCACCTTCACTAAAGTAGTCTGTGGGATGTACACACATCAAACCAATGGGTGTATTGACCGTATCACCAAATTTGGCCAAAACATCACCCGACACTTCCTCACCATTCAGAACAAAATTGGACAACATCGCCCCTTTGCCTTTGTCTGTGATATTCAAATCGAATGACGCAAAGACGTTATCAAAACCACCCAACAAATCCACATTCACTGGAAGGGTGTTGTCATACAGCAAGATAGGATGAAAACGACCGTCTATTGTATAATTCATGTCCAAGTGCAGACGACGCACTGCCTCCTGAATATTGTCAATGGAATTGAAGGTAATCAGTTCGTTGCCGATTTTCGTCCCATTGTTGATCAAGCCCATATCCGAAAAATCACTGACATTAATGGCTGACCTGCCTTTTTCATCCGACTTCACCAACACCTTGGCAGTACGGGTATAGACGGGGACAGTCTTATGGAGATAGAATGTTGCCACACCCAAAGCCAACACTACAGAGATGAGGAACCAGTACCAATGGGACAGGCATAGATAAAAAATAGCCTTTATATCAACGGGTTTTTCGTTTTGCTCCCCCTGATTCGTTGAAGTTTTTTTATTCTCTTGCATAATTCAAAAATATTGGCGTGATTGTTTTATTGAGCGAAGATTTATTAATTAAAAAATCAGTTGCCTCCCCATCTTATCATAAGGACTGAAACCGTGGTAGCCACTGATGCAAGCAGGGAAACAACGGAAATCCAGAAAGAAGCGGATTGAACCGTATTGGCATTGACTGTCGATTGGTTCGCACGCTTTTTGTTGGGCTCAACATAGATATAATCGTTTTGATGGATATAATAGGCTGGGGAATGCTGCACGTCGTCAAATGAACGCATGTCAACCGTATAAGCGGTGAGTTTGCCCGAGGCATTGGGGCGAAGCACCAAAACATTGTCGCGTCTGCCTTCGATGCTCAAATCGCCCGCCATCGACAAGGCATCCAACAAAGTGATATGATCACGGGTAATCAAGTACGAACCCGGAGATCTCACCTCACCCATTACCGAGAACCGTAAATTAATAAACTCTACTGTCACCACAGGGTCGTTGACCAAATTGCGGTTAATCAGTTCCGACTTGATGTAAGCCGCCAACTCATCACGGGTCTTGCCTGCCACCTGAACCGCGCCCAGTACCGGAAAATCGATGGTACCATCAGCCTTGATGATGTATCCTGAAGATCCGTGAGAGGTACCTGTATTGATATTATCACTATTTGATCCCAAAGTACGTGTTATATAAGGCAAATTGAATAGCGTGGTCAATTCTGGCACCTTAGTGTTGACAATGATGGAAATCTTGTCTTCTGGGCGTAAACGAATCTCGGGAGCGGGCTGCTCATTTGTGTATGAGGTTTGCTGCTCTTGGATATCCTGAAAATAGGTAATCCTCTTCGACATATCGCATGACGACAAGATAAGCAATAGGACAAAGAGAAATAGATAATTTGTTTTCAAAAACTTACGTTTGTTTTCTTTGTAAATAGGCATAATACAAATAGCTTTAGTTCATAATAAAGGCTCGTGAACACAAGATGGCATTCACGGTTCAAAGGTACGACATTATTTTGAATTGCAAGTCTTTTTCGGAAAAAAAACGGTTTTTGCTTTGTAATCACTTGATACAAAAACTCTTATAATATCCAAACAAGCTTTCGTAAGCATCTCATCCACAAGCTGGCAATGTAAGCTCTTGAAGTCACGTCATTCCTACACTAAACAATGCAGGCATCAGCAGGTATGTCATCCCCGCGCAGGCCCGTGGGCAAAGGCATGGGATCTATACCTGTTGAGGCCGTCCTTTAAAAGCTTTATCTTTCCGCTCGCATCGGGTTGTGGAGAAAGTCCTCATACGCCAATCGAATGCCATCCTCCAACTCAGTCTTGTAGGTCCAACCCAGAGCCGTTGCCTTACTCACATCAAGCAGCTTGCGCGGCGTGCCATTCGGCCGACTAGTATCCCACTTGATCTCGCCATCGTAACCAACAACCTTGGCAACAAGCTCCGTCAGTGCTTTGATGGTCAACTCCTTGCCCGTTCCCGCATTAACGGTCTCATCACCCGAATAATGGTTCATCAAGAAAACACAAAGATTGGCCAAGTCATCCACATAAAGGAACTCTCGTAAAGGTGAGCCATCCCCCCAGCAGGTCACTTCCTTCAAGCCGCCAACTTTGGCCTCATGAAATCTCCTTATCAATGCAGGCAGCACATGGCTGTGTTCAGGATGGTAGTTGTCGTTGGGACCATAGAGGTTGGTCGGCATCACCGAGATATAGTCGGTACCATACTGGCGGTTGAGAAACTCGCAGTATTTCAATCCCGAAATCTTGGCCAAGGCATAGGCCTCGTTGGTCTTTTCCAGTTCGCCTGTGAGCAGGCAATTTTCCTTCATGGGTTGCGGAGCCATCCTAGGATAGATGCACGATGAGCCGAGAAACTCCAACTTCTTGCAGCCGTTTTTCCACGCCGAGTGGATGACGTTCATCTCGAGGATCATGTTGTCGTACATGAAGTCGGCGAGTGCATTCTGGTTAGCCACGATACCGCCGACTTTCGCCGCTGCAAGAAACACATACTCAGGCTTTTCCGCCTCAAAGAAGACCTCCACTTGGTCTTGCCGACAGAGGTCGAGTTCTTTATGAGTACGCGTGATGATATTGGAATAGCCTTGACGTTGCAATTCACGCACAATGGCACTTCCTACCATGCCTCGGTGGCCTGCTACATATATTTTGCTGTCTCTGTTCATGCTCATTCCTCCATGTGGGCCTTAAGATAGAGCTTTTTGACGAAGCGCATATCATGGTCGACCATGATTTTGATGAGGTCTTCAAACGAAGTCTTGCGGGGATTCCAACCGAGGAGCGTCTTGGCCTTGGTCGGGTCGCCAAGCAGCTGTTCCACCTCAGCAGGGCGGAAATAGCGCGGGTCCACTTCTACCAGCACCTTGCCTGTGGCTAAATCAATGCCTTTCTCATCCACACCTTCGCCTTCCCAGCGCAGTTCGATGCCCACATGCTTGAAAGCCAAGGTGCAGAACTCACGCACCGTGTGGTACTCGCCCGTAGCGATGACAAAATCCTCAGGCTTTTCCTGCTGCAAAATGAGCCACATGCATTCCACATAGTCTTTGGCATAGCCCCAATCGCGAAGCGCATTGAGGTTACCCAAGTAAAGTTTGTCCTGATAGCCTTGCTTGATTCGAGCAGCGGCAAGGGTAATCTTGCGCGTGACAAAGGTCTCGCCACGACGTTCGCTCTCATGGTTGAAGAGGATGCCATTCACGGCAAACATGCCATAGCTCTCACGGTAATTCTTCACAATCCAGAAGCCATACTGCTTGGCCACGCCGTAGGGTGAACGAGGATAGAATGGAGTCGTCTCTTTCTGCGGCACCTCTTGCACCAAACCGAAGAGTTCGGATGTAGAAGCTTGGTAGATCCTGCATTTCTTTTCCAGGCCCAGGATGCGCACGGCCTCAAGGAGGCGCAGCGTGCCTACCGCATCGGCTTCGGCAGTGTATTCCGGGCAATCGAACGAGACTTTTACATGGCTCTGAGCAGCCAAGTTATAGATCTCGTCGGGCTGCACTTTTTGGATAATGCGCACCAATGAGGACGAGTCGGTCATGTCGCCGTAATGCAGAGTGAGGAGTCGCTTGTTCTTCATGTCGCGCACCCACTCGTCGAGATAAAGGTGCTCGATACGACCCGTGTTGAACGACGACGAGCGACGGATGATGCCATGCACTTCATAGCCTTTTTCCAAGAGCAACTCAGCGAGGAAGGAGCCGTCCTGTCCTGTGATGCCAGTGATTAATGCGGTTTTTGACATATTATTCTATTGCTTGTTTAATACAGTCAACGATATAGTGCACATCCTCGTCCGATACGTACGGTCCGCTGGGCAGGCACATGCCCACCTTAAAGAGGCCTTCCGACACGCCGTTGACGTAGGCAGGCGCATCCTTGTAAACGGGTTGACGGTGCATGGGCTTCCACAGCGGGCGAGCTTCGATGCCCGCCTGGTCGAGGATGACGCGCAAGGCTTCCACATTGTCGTTAGGCTCGCAGTCGGTGTGTGCACTTTCGGAGGCATGCACTACGCCTGCAGCACCACCCACTGCACCTTGCACGATGGCTTTATAGGCATTCTCCTGACCTTTGATGCGAACACTCGGGTCTATGGTGATGGTGTTCAACCAGAAATTGCTGTCGTAACGCTCATCCGGGTTGCCATGGACTTCGATGCCTGGTATGTCCTTCAACAGCTCCTTGTATAGCTCAAACACATGCTTGTGGTGGGCGATATGGTCATCAATGACTGTCATCTGACCGCGACCGATGCCTGCACAGATGTTCGACATACGGTAGTTGTAGCCGATAGCCTCATGCTGATAATACGGATAGGCCTCACGGGCTTGGGTGGCCAGCCACATAATTTTCTGCCAAGCCTCCTGGTCGGGGCAGATGAGGGCGCCACCGCCAGAAGTAGTAATCATCTTGTTACCATTGAAGGAGAGCACACCATATTCACCGAAGGTGCCCAAAACCTGCCCTTTCCAACGACTGCCGAAGCCTTCAGCAGCGTCTTCAACGATTGGGATGTCGTATTTCTCGGCGACGGCCATGATACGTTCGATGTCGTAAGGCATGCCATAGAGTGCCACAGGCACAATGGCCTTTGGCTTCTTGCCTGTCTTGGCGATACGGTCCTTGATGGCCTCTTCCATCAGCACGGGGTCGATGTTCCAAGAGTCTTTCTCTGAATCGACGAAGATAGGTTTTGCGCCTAGGTAGGTAATAGGGTGAGATGAGGCGCAGAAGGTGAAGGATTGCACGATGACCTCATCACCAGGGCCCACGCCGCAGGCAATTAGGGCGAGGTGGACGGCCGCCGTGCCGGCGGAGAGGGCAACGACATGTTTGTTAAGCAAGGTCGTTGAGCCTGTCGAAACGCCGGTTTTATTGGTCGGCCCTTCGACGGGCTCAGGGACCTTTACTCCATTTACAAATTGTTCCAAATCCTTCTCGAATCCATTTACATTCGGTCCCAACGGCACCACCCAATTGGTGTCAAAGGCTTCCTGGATATACTTTTGTTCAAGACCTGCTTCGCTCATGTGGGCTAAGCAGAGATAGATGCGTTTGCGTTCCATAAAAGGTGTTCTTTTGTTTTTACGGGGCAAAGATAAGGTTTTTTTAATTGATAATTGACAATTGATTGTTTAGAGTTTAGAGTTTAGAGTCAGTTGTGAGTTGAAAGTTGAGAATGTTTAGAGAGTGTTTAGAGAGTGTTTAGAGACTATCGTGAGACACTGCTGCTTTTGGACTACGCCCGATTCGTGATGTAGCGTGTCTCCGACACGCTGTGGATGAGCCTAGACCCTACTGTTACTCCCCCACACTGTGTATGGGGTAAATAGGAGTGTGTGTCTCCGACACACCACTTACTCACCTAGATGAACTTCAAAAGCCTAAAGACCATAAAAAACGGCCAGCCCCGTCAAGGGGGCCAGCCGAAACGTTTCTTCAATAGAAAGAATCCAGCACATAAGAATAGTACCAACCACGGCAAAAGCCAGAGCCAAAGTCGTTGACGCGACGTCCCGTCCCCTCGACAAGCCTTGGACTCAACGGCTGCCATCCCTGTTACCGATGCCTCCTGTTGCTGCGACACCGTGTCGGAGTGCTGCACTAGGGCTGCCAACGTCGCTGACGACCGCTCCTCATGGCTGACCTCGGCCCGCGCCGCCTTGAAGCGGACTGTGGGCGGAGGATTACCCGTGACGGGGAGGCTGTCGGCTAGCCACTCCACGACGAGATCGTCGAAACGGATGCTGAGCTGTTGCCATAAGGTGTCACTGAGCATCAGCTGACACTCCTGCCGCTGCGCCATGGCGATAGTCTCGGTGCTTTGACGGTGGCTGCGACAGGCAGTGTTCCATAAAACGCTTCGCCGCAATCGAAGATAAGGCGAAGCAAAGATTTATGACAGATTTATGTAAGATTTGTTTCTTAAATCACCTCCCCAGCATACTCCATCTTCCTCCCCAGCACCGTGCAAAAGATTATCTTTATGTCTTTGATGAACGAATAGTGTCTGTAGTAATAGCAGTTGAGCCGCACCTTGTCAGGATAGATAACCGTGTCGTTATACTCCACCGCTATAGCATGCGCGTCGTGTGGGTCGCTTTGTTGCTGTTTTTGGACCAGCTCAAACCACATTAAAGTTTGTGATGAAACCAGTGGTAAAGCAGAAATGTTCGCCAATACTGGTCTTTCATGAATTTACGTTGGATGTTATTGTCCTGTTCTAACATGGCACTGTCTTGATAAAGCACCTGCCTCAACGATTTCACCCTAAGGTTCCTATCGCTCAGACACGCTACCAGTTCAATTTGGTCAACATTGGCAAACAAATGCCACAATCGGCGTATGTCCATCAGATTTTGACAATTCAGTTTCACGTTCTCGATGGTCTTCCAGTACACGTCCGAATGGATGCAACCGTCTTTAGGCTGCATGGCTCCATTTTCCCTATACACGATCTCTTCCTCCACGTTTGCCTCATAAAACATCGGATACACAAATTTGCACCTTCTATGATGATTACAGCATTGCGACGTTCCTTCCTTGTCTGGAAAAGTTCCATCACATGATGCCGCCAAATTCTCAAACGTCACGGTATGCGGGCGTGGCGGAACCTGAACATCGGTCACTTTGGTGAAACTTTCGGTCCTAACAACCTCATCGACGGTGAGCGGTGATACATTCAGTTGTGTGTAGTTATCAAACTCGTCAGCCGAACAACTTTGAGGTATGATATGCTCCAACGTAACCTGTTGGTTTTGCATGTGCAGATCCCTCATGCAGTAGCAGCAATAGTTCTCTTGGCTGTCGAGGGAAAGTCGCTGAATTTCGCTTTTCGCGCCAGTAGTATTAAACGAACCATCGTAATCGACATTCAGGAAGCAATAATGCCCATTACCATCGTCTATGCGGCATTCTTGGTCCAAATAGTTGTCTGTGATGGCATGCCCGGCCTGTAAATACCGATGCTTATCGATGTATCTCATCCCCCATCTCCTCTATTCTCTTGGCAAGCAATTCGTTTAGGCGGCTCTCGTTGCCATTCAACTTTTTCAGCAGTAACGACCTCACGTTTTGCGCCTGCTCCCCTATGTTGTTGTCGACATAGTAGGCCAAGGTATCCAGCAAATTGTCTATTTCAACATTCCTTGCTTCAACACCCATTACATCTTCAACACCTGTGTTGTAGTCCAAACCGTAGATATCGTTGATAACGACAGGATGATCATCGCCTAATTCCATGCGCATAATCCTACATTCACCTTCACTGTTCTGCAAATTGGTAAGCACCATGGGCGAATGGGTTGACACGATAAACTGTATGCCAGGGAAAGTCTGGTGGAATACATTCAACACATCTTTTTCCAATTCCGGATGCAGATGCAAATCTATCTCGTCGATAATCGCCACACCCACCGGCTCCTTGTCACCATTCAAAATATAGGATCGATAAGCCATGTCGAACACTATAGAATAAAGCCTGCGGTAGCCCGCCGGCAAATCCTGCAACAGCGACGAGCTGCCATTCCTGAAGTGCAGCAACAACTGGAATCCTTCGTTGGTTTGAGCTGGCCCCAAAAAGTCAATTTCATGACCCTGCGCGCCTATGCCTGGCAACACCTCGGCAAATTGCCTCAAACGGTTTTCCACAAAGTTCATTTCTTGAAACGGTACATCAGTGACTCTCTGAATCCTTGCCTCTTCCTGTTTCAACTGCCCATATTCTGAATTGCCCCTCAACGTGACAGCATCGTATTTTTCCTCCATCTCCTTTAGCTTTGACGACACTTCTAGCATCAACTTATAATACGGCTGAACACGATTATAACAATTACAAAAACGCGTCTCCCATATTGATGTGCAGGCTGCCTCATCGTCCCATTGGTAGTAGCCGAAATTGCGGGGCATCACGCCATTGTTCACTATGTCAAGTGCATACTTCACTGTTTTCACGTACTTGTGGGGATATGAATCGGAATAATAAGCCAGCAACGGTAGCGAGGCGCCTTCCACTTTCCATTCGTACATAAACTTAGCGAATGCCTCTTTATAGTATCGCTGATATAGGGCAGCATTGGTTTGGTTGCGTCTGTATAGTTTCCAATCGAGTTCTTGGTTGTTATATTCAGCCTTGGCACTGATGGTCGCATCCAGAGCGGGTTCTCTCAAATCGGTGTCAAAACGATAGTCTGCTTCTTTAAAACCCCTCACGTTGAGCGTGTTGTTTCCTTGTGACAGAAACTCCTTGCCCAACGAGCGATTGTTAGAGAAAATGAAACTCACGACCCTGTGAATGGCGTGAATAAGGGTCGTTTTTCCTGCTCCGTTTCGCCCTATAAACACATTTACACCAGGTGCAAATTGGCAGGAGAATTGCTCAAAACACCTAAAATCCTTAATTTCTATCTCCTTTAGCGTCATAACCAAATATTTATGTTTGCAAGGGCAAAAATAATAAAAAACAACAACTTGGGGTCAAAACATGATTGAAAATGATAAATGACATTTAATAATTATTTATTATTCTGAAAATTATTGAAATGCTTTTCCAAATACCTCACAATATACTTTTAACCAATATTAGGCTCCACTTATTTTATCTCCACCACCCAATCATTCTTAGCAAACATCTATCCGTATTGTGACTGCAACATCTTGGGGTCAACAATCTCGCCTTTTAGCCACTTGATAATGGCTAATGGCAAATTCACGCCCGCTTCATAACTGAATGGGAAGCCACCGCCGAAACGGGGATTCGATTGATGAGCTAATAAGCAGAAACTCGGTGAAAAATAGGTTATTTACTTCGGCACCACCCTCACCCTCACAGTAAGCCCGTCAATAACACCAGACAAATCCGATTCTATTCCACGAGGGTTTCGTATCAAGGCATCTGGGTCGTACACGAAGCAATATAATAATTTGCAATCAGGATGTTTTTTGTAGTTGGCTATATCTATAATCAGTTGCTCTCCTATTTCTTTGTCTTTTAAACCATCTCTAGTTTTCTTGACTTCTATAATGATTCCCTCATTCTTTAGAAGAAAATCCATTCTCTTGCTGCTACCAGCATAAGAAGGACACCACTCTTCAGGTCTGACATCGGTAAAAAACAATTTTAAAAGAGCCTCAAGTAAGTCCTGAACATCATATTCGTCCCTAATTATCAGTGTTTCTCTTCCATTATGGCGTCTTTTCAGTTGATTTGTCACTAAATGAAATTTTTCAAAAAGGTTTTCCAGCACTAATTCAAAATCGAATTCCTTTTTTGATATTGGTGGTACGGCATCAATTGCTTTCAGAATAGCCAACAACCTTTTACAATGTATATCTCTATGGTTTAATTCCTGTACAAGTTTATGGAAATTTATGGACTGCTGATTATTAGGATAATTATTATTCAAGAACACATCAGCAATTCTTTTCCACTCCTCAAACTCTTTAAAAGGCACAAATCCATATCCAGGAGTTTCTTTAGTTTTCTGAAGCAAGTCCTCACCTTGGTTTATTAAATCTTGTAGTGTTATATTCGACATGTTTTACTTTTTGATAATAATCAACGTTACTTACCAAATTACCCAGCCTTATTCTCTTCCTTGTATGAATTGGGTTTTAAGAACGCCCAAACATCCTCTAATATTCTTGATAATTACCTTATCTCCACCAAATAATCATTCTTAGCAAACATTTTGCCATAAGATAGTTGAAACATTGATGAATCAATTTCATTCCCTTTGATCCATTCAATAATCGCTTTCGGCATATTCATGCCCGCATCGTAACTAAAGGTGACAAAGCTGTCGACAGCCGTTGTTATCCATTGGCTTTGTCGAAATCTACAATCTTGCAGCTCTGAAAACCGGGCTCCTCCCACCCTCCACCGGGCTGGGTGCGTGGGCCCGGCCGATTGCGGAACAAGTCCGCAATGATGGGAGGGGAAGCGCCCGCTTTGTGCGAAGGGTCCGATGATGTCGGCCTAGCCAACCAGCCAAGCCGTCTTCTTTTCCAAACAGCGGCCGTCCGATAAGGACCAGCCGCCGAAAGATTTAACCCATATAACGCTCCGCCAAAATCGAAGATGAGGCGAAGCAAAGATTTATGTTAGATTTGCTTTAGATTTATTTCCCAAAAAATCAACTTCCCCACAACCAAATCCCAAATAATTATCAATTGTCAATTATCAATTTCAAATCCTCATCCGTTCAATCCGTGTAAATCCGTGTTCAAAAAACCTCTGTGTTCAAAAAAACCTCCGCAATCGAAGATAAGGCGAAGCAAAGATTTATGATAGATTTACGAAAGATTTATTTCCAAAAAACCACATTATTTACTTCCTCTCGAACACGGATCCCACGGATTTCCACGGATCTTTGCGACACCGTCGCAAAAATCATCCGTCCAATCCGTGCAAATCCGTGTTCAAACAACCTCCGCCATCGAAGATAAGGCGAAGCAAAGATTTATGATAGATTTATGTATGATTTATTTCCCCCAAAAACCGACTTCCCCACACATAAATCCTAAATTATCACTTTTCAATTACCAATTATCAATTTCCAACTCCCTTCCGTGTCAATCCGTGTTCAAACCTCACCTCGTCGTTCCCCAGACTATTACATTTTATCCTAATTGTAATAGTTTTGTAACCCACTCGTTAAAATGAATACAGGTTTTTCTTAGCTCATCTATACCAATTTCATGGGCAATCATTGAACCGACAGCGGGTTTATTGAATTCATAATCAGGAAAAACTCTAATAATGCGTTTTGACGGAGCAGTATCCGAACCTTGATTAATCAACTCAGGATTTCCGAACTCTTCTGCAATAGATTGTATGGCATTGATAGCATCCGGATGTTCAAAATACTCTATTTCGAACATTTGCGGATTGACGAATAACAATGCTTCGAATTCATGCAATTGAATGTATGGTAAAAATCGCCTATCACCAATATCTTGGTAACAAGCCTCTTCAATTATTGCGACTTTTTGATAAGGATCTATTATATGCTCAGCGGCTTCAAATCCTGGAAAGTCTTCAGGCAAGGCATAATAATCGAACATGGTTGTAAAAGCCACATCATCATTATCGCTTTCTTCTTTAAGCCAACGTACAATATCATTATTCGCCTTGGCGTAATTGGTCATTCCGCCTCTGAAATCTCTGCCGTGCTTTCTACCTGTCAACACACGTCTCACATCGGCATACACACCGTAACTAGCCAGATACGGTTTCAATGTATTGTTGACAAACGATTCCTCCGTTTGCCCTTCAGCAGTCACATGTAGGCGTTTCATGGCCGGCCTCCTATCACGTTTTTATCCCAAAGTTCACTCGTTGTATACTCCTCCACCCATTCCTTAAGTTGTTCGCTATTGAGTTGTTTGAATACAGAAGTCCGTTGCTGCTCATCACGTTCAATGACAACAACCTTGTCAGCATCAAATTCATCAAGAAGATTGGGTGACTGGGTAGCCAACACTATTTGTGCGTTTTCAGAAGCCTTCTTTATCAATCCTGCCAAAAGAGAAATTGCTTTAGGATGAAGCCCTAACTCAGGTTCGTCGATGACAATAAGAGAAGGCATAGTCTTAGGCGGTTGAAGCAACAAGGTAGCCAGAGCCATAAACCTCAAGGTCCCATCAGAAAACTGGTTCACGCCAAAGATGAAATCACTATCTTTTTCCCTCCAGTCCAATGAGATATAGTCTTTGTTGACCACCGATGGTTCCATGATGAAATCGCCAAACTGAGGCATCACTTGTTGAATATAGCGCACGATTCGCCGATAATACGGTTCACCACCTTGTTGATGCTTGATGCCATAAAGGAATGCAGCCAGGTTACCCGCATTGCTGCGCAAAAACTTGTTGTCACCTATATATCCGTTCTTTCGTATTTTAGCTTCCTTGGTGGTGTCATGAAACTGGAAATAACGGCAATTCTTGAGCAAATTAATAAACACTTGTACCGTGTCCTTATAGATACTTTTTTTTGCCTCGTACAACTGTGATTCTTTTTTTCCAGCCTCCAAAGTCAATTTAAAAGGTTTACTGTGTCCTTGCCTCATAAATGAGATGGTCTCCTCCGTGAATATCATCGAATCACCCGCAGCATACGCCAACCTAAAAGCATACTCGTTGTTGCTATCCTCATCAGAAAAGCGCAGTCGTGCTTTGATGCAATCAGTATATTTTGAGCCATAATACAGGAAAGCGTCAGCAAAACCATTCTCTCCAATATAAGTCTGCAATGAACCACTCATAGAATAGTTCAACAATTGGAAAAACGAAACGATATTGCTTTTTCCAACGCCATTGGCACCAATCAAGACAGTGACATCATCATTAACGGGCAAAGTCTGTCCTCCTGAATTCACCGACTTATAGCCTTTCAATTCAATACTATTCAGTTTCAAACTCATAATGTTTCTTCTCCAATCTATTCACGATGCAAAAATACACATTTCCAAATACTAATCGTAGATACCATGTCTTTTCACCACAACAATGATAGCTTGATTTTTCAATATCGTCCTTTAATGATGGATTGTCTTTCGCTTGGCAATACAACTTCAGGAGGATTGACTTATATCCTTATTATCCGCAAAGAAACACTTCTCTTGTCTATCAATAAATCTAAAACCATATTCATTTTCAGTCTTCCCGAACATTTCGTTTTCCTTTTCCTTTATTAATTGTCTCCATTTTTTACATCAACATAATTCATCATCTTCTTGTAACTTTTATAACTATTATCACCAATATCTTTTTTCAAGTCAAATTTTTCCGCATACATATTATAGTCAAGATGTACATCAAACTTTTCCAAAATCTCCTCAAGTACATCTTGACGCATATAATAAAGCAGCGATGATGTTGATTGGAAAACCTCAACAACTCTTTCCTCCCCTTTATAATAACACAATTCTTTCAGAGAAAAATTCAAACCTAATTCTTTAAAAATATCCTCATTAATAAAATAGAAGTTAGGTACCTTGTCTCTTTCGCTATCCCAAGTAGAAAATTCATATTTATTTAACAAGGGCATCCCTAACTCCTGGTTAAAATAATCTTCGTCTGTCGTTTTCATTTCTCGCCAACCTATCTCAAATGCGTACATATGTGAATAATTACCACATAAATCCATAACAACATGACTATTAAGCTTATTCCAATTCAAACACGACACCAAACTCCAATAGAAACGACTACCTTTCTCTTGCTCTTCGTTAATTTGCGAATTATAACCTCTTAAAAGTACCCATTTGTGCTTAGACCTGAGTAAAGAAGTGCAGAGTTTCTTTTCAAAGTGACTTAAAGGATTAGTCATAAGCCATGAGGTCGTATCTTCCTTATATCTGCAAAGATATGATTTTGTATCCAGATTCTTTAATGGAGAAAAAGCTGGGTACGAAGGATCTATATCAATTTCATCAGTACGCAGGGTGTTTTTGTATATGGGATCTATAATTCCATTCAAAAGCAACCAACCTACCAACTCCCTTTGCGTAGTGTCTCTATGTTTGCAAGCCATTTTGGATACTGCACCTTGCCAATAGCGACGATTATCGGATAATTCTTTTTCTCGCTGTGAATAAACATCATCATGAAAATCTTTATCCTTCATTCTCTTTACAATCATATACCACAAATCATCAGATGTGTATGGACTACTATTCTTGTGAGGTAACATAGAATAAGGTCGCAAGTGGAACTTTTCAAAATCATATTCGTACACACTACTTTTCCAATTCTCTTTTTTCTTTGGCCACTTCGCGTTCTTTGCCAAAAACAAAACTGATTTTTCGACGGTTAAAGAATAATGAACTTTTGCATACTCCATCAGCGATTCGAGCAAATCAAGCAAAACGATATGGGTAGTTGGATTCTCACGCAAATTATCAGACAATAAAGCTATTGCTTTCTCCACTTCACATTCTCGACCACACCTGACAGCCGCTCCAACAGCTGAAAGAAAAACTGCCTCTCGAATAAAAGGGTCACTCATCGTTAAGGCAGATACGGCAATGGGCAGATACTGTTCAAAGTGATTCTCGGCATAGAACGTAATCTGTCTGATAAGTTCCTGTCTTTTCTCTCGGACAAAAGATCCTGAAAAAAGAAAAGCCGTAGCCAAAGCATCATCAGCAATAACATCTTCTTTCAAATGTTTTCTAATGCCTTGTACTACATCTTCCATTGCGCCATAGTCAAGGAATATGGAATGAAAAAGCATATCGAACTCTTCGGCATTCATTTGCATAAATGCTGGTAACAAGGAAGATAATCCAAATACGGATTGAGCTTTTTGAACTTTTTCTTTCACCAACTCACAAATAGACTTTTTCAAATCTGTACCCAAAGGAATCTCAAGACGTTTTTCAAGTGACTTTCTTCCTCTTTCACTACCACAGATAAAGTCCAAATTACCCAAAATCTTAGAAAGAGCTGCATCTTCTGGTACCAAATCAAACAAGTCCTTACCATCTCTTTCCGCAACCAAATAAACCAGCGACTTGATGATATCCTCACTTAATGTATGGAGTTCATCGCTATTGCCATAGAGTTTGTTGTAAACGACAGGAGTATGAAGCAGCTTTTCAAGTTCTGGGATGTTTTTAGAACAGGAAAGAAGATAATCGGCAATATGATAACCAGCCATCAGGTCGTATGTAAACTTAACTTCGCTGTCATCTTGTTTCAAATCTATCTGGAAGCAGATACCTTCTTCTATTAAATCCTCTGTCTTCCCGTTAAATATAGCTCTGAAATCATCCCAATAATTTAGTGTCCTGCTATTCCTTTCCCAAAGAAGCTGACCCATTGCAAGAAGACCTTTTTTTAAATCGTGTTTTACAGATTTATCTATAACACCTTCAACCTTTGCTATGTTGTCAACCAATTGATTGGAATAATCCTTCATGCATTCCGCCAGTGAATAATCATTGACAACAAGACCATTGGTTCCTTTCTTGGTTTCACAGAAAATTTTCAGTAGCAGAGGATTTTTAAATGGGAGTTTGTTTACGATGTGAGCATTGGTGATGTTATATTTTGTATAATACTTTCTAACGGTCTCCGCCAGATTGATGTCCTCTATTCCTTCCAGTAAAATGTTATTATCAACATCACTGTAATTGGTCAACCCATAGATACGCTGAATATAATCTGTTTTTTCTCTACATGTAGTTACAAGAAACAAATGCTCAGTGTTATTAATAGCACTTATCATGAGAGGAAGTTCTTCTTTCCATATCGTATCACTTGGAAAACTCTCATTGAGACCATCAATAATAATAGGCATTCTGGCACCGGGATAACAAGCCGCCAAACTGTCCAAAGCACCCAATAACTCGTCAAAAGTCAGTTTCCCTTCAACCTCAAATAGCTTAATAAAAGCTTCTTGTGGACGAGAATAATGTTTGAATCTGTTCCCTGTTAAGAGCAATACAGGCAAATCCTCTTTTAATAGTTTATTAGCAACGGCACAAGCAAAATGAGTTTTCCCATAACCTGCCTGAGCGAAAACAGGGAAATAATCGCTAATGCGTAAGTCGATAGCATACTCTAGCGAACGAAACCTCCTTTCTTTTCCGCTGTATATGATGTCTTTGATGATAATAATGTCTTCAGCATAGTTTTTGAAAAGATAAGAGTCTACAAATTCTTCTTCAGCCTCAGTTACATCCGTCAGTTTATCGGCAATTTCCTCAAATCTCCTAATCGATTCCCGAAGAATCTTTTCTCCTTTGTAAACCATTGCGTCAAGACCGTCTTCTTGGTCAATAGTGCATAAGTGTTTGCCTAAAGTCAGAAGGTATGACTCATATTCCTCAAAGGCTGCCAGAACATTCTCAGGAAAGGTTTCAGAGCGACGTGCCTTCCTAGCCTCACTTGTCCATTGTTTTTCGTAATGCTCTAATCTCTCAGCTAATGCGTGTAGTCTTTCTCTCAATACCTTATTAGCGGTTTTGGCATCCACCATACTCATCAACTGCCTTTCGAAAGACGTTTCTGTGTGTAACTCGACATCATATTTTTGCCTAAGAGCATCTATAGTTGCACGTGATAATCTTGTAAGCGTTTCATTATTAATATAATACTTTCCAAAGAAAAATGCAGTTATTCCCTTGTACTTAGATTCATCCTCCAAGAAAATACTTTCAAACACACTTTTATGCCAATGTGTGATTTCGATATTGGGATTAATGACTGCAAGTTCACTTTTCAAGTCATTATAGATCTTCTCCTTCACCATGCCAGGCGTGCAGACAATCCATAGGACCATCTGGGGATGTGAAACAGCCGTGTCCTTAAAGCCATCTATCAGCGCTTTCCTTCTTGTCTTTGTAAGAGACGTGTTCTCCAAATCATTTTGATTTACCCAAAACTTAGCCTGCCAACAAATTACCGAACCAATAGGAAAGGATAATCCTTCATAGACCAATGGCTGGGTTAATTCCAAATAGAATTCAGACCCGCTCATGTTGTAGGGATAAGTGAATTTCCCATAGTCCCTAAACTTAGCAACTGCCACTTGAAAACAGAATTTCTCAAAAGAGATTTCCTTCGAGTCGCTATTCTTTTTCAATTGATTCCAATCAATCTCTATCATCACTCGTAGCAATTGGTTATTTTGGGATAATAAGGGCAAGCACCTCTACATAGGTCATGGACAGTACAATCATTATGGCAATCATTTTTCTTCACCCTGTCTCTATAGGATTGTAGTTTATTTAGCCAAATATCATAAAAACCATATTCTATCAAAGAGTAAGAATCTTTTCCGCCAGAAAATGAACAAGGGGAAACTCTCATATACTCATCAATATAAACAGAGAAGAAACCGCCTTCGCAGACATCCACCAAATCCTTTCTCACTGCATGATTCCGCATCAACATTGGTACGAAGCAAGCGTCAAATCCAATTTTACACGAAATCTTGGGCGATTTTATCGCTTTGATAAATATATCAGTTTGTGTTCCCTTCCTCAACACAGCATTGTCTGCTCCACGCCCAGCGGGTTTATAAGTCAAGAACACTACAGCATTAATTCCAGAAAGCTGATTGTTATATTCTCCATTTACCATATCTATAGCTTCTTGAATGGAATCATTAGAAAGGATATAATGTAGATTGACTTTAATCCCATTGGAGTCTTCTAATAATGGTATAATATGTTTCAAATCTATAATACTTGCAGCAGAAATAGCCACCGCTCCTACTTTACCTCTTATGGCAGTAAAAACATCAGGTGTTAACAGCCTACCGTTGGTCGTAAAATTTAGAACAATGCCCCGGTTTGCAGTTTCTTCAACTATCTCCAAAAAATCAGGATGTTCTAATGGCTCCCCTCCACCTATAGCTACTTGGAATACTGTACCATTTTCTGGAGAACTCATACTATCCAAAACTTGGCAGTATTCATCAACAGTCATCATCTTTCCGTCAGGAGTACTATCCTTATAGCAGAAAGAGCAACCCTTCGTACACCTGTTGCTGATTGATATATCTGCCAACTCAGGAACAGGGGCAAACAAAGGGTTATCGTCAAACGTTTTTCCCCATCGGAACGTTGTTCCAGTTTCAGGATCTGCCAAGAAATGGTAATCTCCAATATGTCGAGCCAGCATATTTTAATAGGATTCTACTTGAATAGCTGACAATCCTTGCATTATGCCAGACAGTCTTCTACCCAATAGATATTCTCCCCTAAGATAATTGAACAATTCTTTCTCCGTCATGGTGGAAACATCTGTATTCATGTCATTCGCTTGTAGCATCTCCTTTGAATAAGCTTCGTCGTCATCATCCCTAAACTCCATGAGATAGGTATAGACTTCATGATCCTCAATGTATGACACGGTACCCTTTTCAAGCATAAATTCCCTGATAGCTCTAGCCATGATTACTGGTTCCGAATCGCTCTGAAACGATTCTTCCATCCTAAGAAAGCCGTCAAGAATGTCCAGGTCCATCATGATAATATAACTGACGGAACTGCTATTGGTTACAAAATCTGTACGTATTTTCATACAATTTGAAAAACTTGTAATGCTCCTTATTGTATTCTTTTAGAAAGATTCTTTCTATCTCCATCCGCCTTAGTATATCTTTGATTCTTAATATTTATCGTGATTTGACACATCAACTATCTCTTTCAATTGAATTAATTGATTTGTAGGGGCCAACATCAAATAATGACCAGGTGGTATTTGATAGATGGTTTTGTAGCTTCCGTCTGTGGGTGTCGTGTCCAAAATATCACCATCATCAAGGTTGTTTATTAACATTTCTTGCGTCATAACAGGCTTCCCGTTTGAATCATAGACTATATTATCGCCATAAACATTGGCGTAAAAACCAACCTTCCCCTCTTTAGAACTATTTGATAATACCGTCATTCCATCATCATCAAAAATGTAACTTGTAGAAAAATCATGACAAGTCTTGTCTATTAGCTCTTCCAAAGTGAACATTTCACAACGACGCTTTTCAAAATCATTTACAATAATCTTTACAATATCATTATTCCCGTATTGTGAATCCGACATTTGGATAATTTGACAGAATTTATCAAATAACTTAACCATACAATACAGTTTGTTATCATAATTATAAAACAAAATCAGATGGCGTTTTCGATTAGAATAATCAATAAACTGCGACAACAAAACGCTAAAAGGATCGTTGTTTAACCCATTGTTTACAAAAACAACTTCGTCAAGTCTGTCTAGACTTCCCTCATGTAGTATCTTCGAATAATCCCGTCCTTTCCCATCCACTTCATAATCAGGAAACAGCTCGACACAAAACTCATAGGCTATTTTCAGAAGACCGATTTTATAATTCTTTAAATCAAAACCAATTTGAGCATGGACCAAAGGATTCTCAATGATATGAACCACGCGATTGCTTTCGATTTTATAATTCCCTTCTGCAAAACCGGCTTTTTTCAACAATTTGTTTTGAATCTGTGGGATTTGATTCTCATCACGAGCATCAATGGTAATATGCATTTCATTCGGATTAGATTCCGTATGACTTGTTTGGGGCAAAATCCTAGGCTTTAACAAACCGCCTTCGTCTTCAACCCGAACCTTTTCACCGGTTTCAAGATAGGCATCCCCAGTAAGTGGATTGGGAATGGTATTACTATAACCGCGTAATTTGTGTTCATGACGCGCCGCCTTGATTAAGAAGTGATCCAATAAGTATTTATCAACCATTGATCCCATTTTAGGATTACAATTGTTGCAAATCTTATAACAATGATAATAGCCACCTATCGCTTCTGGTATGATATGTTCGTCAGATAATTCTACATTATCTTGATGACAAATGATGCAATGTCCAAAATGTTTTACTTTTGCTGACATGATGATACTCTTCTATGTACATGAAGCTTTGTCGCAACCTTCATTGTCTACTTTGATAATATTTCTATAGATGTTTTATTACAAATATGTCATATTACACTATAAGTTGAGCAGTTTCGGAAGCATTATAACAATTCCTGGATGTTTTTTATCACCTCTAAATATGCCCTATCTATTGCCGCATCATCTGGAACCAAATCAGCCAATGTCTTTTCTGGACTATTGACCGCTTGAAAAACGCTAATCTCTGACAATGTGAAAGCACAAGGGGCCACAATCAAAGGAAGAATTCTAGTTCCTTCTTCTTCAGCTTTTCTGAGTAACGGGGGAAGTTCGTCTGTAGTGATGAAATCGGAAGATAGAAAATCTGTTGAAACCAGAAGTATGGCCACATTAGCTCTAGAGATAGCTTCTTCTATCTCTTTTTTCCATTTGTCACCGCCTTTTATCTTTGTGTCATCCCAATACTCAATAAGTTCAAAATGCTTCGACAACACTTTGAGATGTTTTTGCAATCGCTCTAGCCATTTTTTGTCAGAATGGGAATAGCTTATAAATATACTGATTTTTGTCAATATGTTTTTCTTTAATTGTTGTGTTGAAACGGGATTTGCATGAATCATTCTGATGTTTCGACCATCTTTAAGTCTGGCCATCAGTTTTTTATATGGAGTATAGATTTTGTTGTATTCGCTTTTGAGTGTATATCCGTTACCCATACTTTCAATATCTTGAAATTTTATCCAGTCCTCATCGGTTGGGTAAAACCACTTGTCAAATAACACACTGGCTGCCGCATGCCATTTGTGAAAGGTGTCTATGGCCACTCTTGTGTTGACAGTATTCTCACCTATTTTTAGGATTTCTAAATAATTCTGCTCCAATCCAAGAACAACATTCATTTCGGCTTCTCTAGAATCAGCCTCTTGAAGTGCTTCCATTTGTTTTGATGGGATCGCCTTACATGCCTCCAATATTCCTATCATATTTGAAATATAGCGAGGGTCATGATGTTTCTCAAACAGGTCAGCATATTGACTGAATCGGGTCACATCCTCTTTACTATACAATTGCAGAAACCGTATTACGTATTCTTTCCATGTATAATAAATATCTTTATCGGCCAATCTGTATTCCGCATAAGTCCTGATGACATAAGAACCCGCTTCAATGTATTGCAACCCTTTTTGGATATTCCTACCCGTTTCAATAAGAGAAGTCAAGTTTACTTGTTCCATAACAATTGCATTTAATACTTAAAAAAACCGATGATTGATATTGATATAGGGTAATAACGCTCTATCTCCCTAAGAAACTTTGAGATGAACAGGTGTGGTCTACCATCTTTCTCGCCTAACACATTATACAAAAGCATAGACAATTCCAGAACATTCGATGAGTTCTGAGGAAACAAATGAAGATGAGAAAGATATCTTACCAACTCTTTTTTTCTGTATTTATCTATAAATGAAAAATCGTTTTGGTTTATTTACAAGCTATTTCACATTATCCCTATAAAACTGGTACAATCCTAACTCATTCAACGCCTTATGCCAATAGGATGTAAGCGGTGGATCATTGAATGCAGAAACGTCTTCAAAGTTTTCCACTCCGTCTGGGAAGTCATATTTGTTTTTATAATGGTCTAATCGCTTTGCCACTTGATTCTTCTCCAAGCTCTCCATGATTTCATAAATGGCGAGAACAAGTACTGTCAAGTCCGCTCCATACTCTGAGGGTCTTGTTGTGATAAAGTCTTTTCCTTGAATCATAAGTGGCTCGGGAAAACAAGTTTTTATTCTGATAAAACCTATCCAAAAGTCTTGCCTATTCCTCTCATCATTTAAATTATCTATCAAGAATGGACATACAAAGAACAATGGATCTTTTTTTAGAAAAGCTGTAGCAGTAATGAATCTGTCTTGGTAATAAGCAAGGAGATGAGCCGTAAGTACTCTTTTTTGTGCTTTTGCCTCTTCTATGAATTTATCTATTTCATTAATCAAACAATCGTAGCCTACGAATATGGAAAAATGCTTCTCCATATATTCAGCAGGATTCTGTTCAATGGCGTCGTATCCATCCTTTTTCACTTGCTGAAGCATGTCATAAAAAGCAACCGCCGGATTCTTTGAATGAAGAGCATAATAAGCTATCAATATTTTGGAACGGCATCCCAAATTCAGGCCAAGGTATTCAAGTATAGCATCAAACGTTAAGTATGGATAAAAATAGCGCTTATTGAATACTTGTCTATTATCAGCAAGATTGTTCTCCCAAATGAATTCGTCTATCGATGCACTCAAAAATTCATCAAGTGCTCCTATTGAAAGATGGAAATTCGTTGTTTGTTGTAATCCTTCGATGTCTATCGTGAGATACTCTCTACATCCCTTTATTTCCTTTCCATCAACGACAACAGAATATGGCTTGCCTGTTTCTTTCTCTATCCCTTTTATCTCGAATCTATGCGAGGGCGCATTTTCAGTCTCTTCTGCCAGTCTTTTGTCAATATCATCCTCTTTGAATATTTCTTTCTCATCTCGCCAGTATTGAGTAAGATAGGCGCAACTTGGCAAGGTGTTTTTTTCTATCGGGAAAGAAGCCAATCCTCCACTATTTGTAAGATTGACTACGATTTTCATCATATCACAAAATGCCGCAAAGAAAGAACGTACACCCTGGAAGGTTGTGATATTAGTCAGATAATGATAATACTCATGAATAAAGACAGCTTGGTCCAGAGATAAGGTGAAATCATCCTTGGGAGAAAACAGCCCGTTCATATTACAGCCATTAACCCTGATATAGAACCGGTCTGGATAGTATTTAATGTCGTTTATGTCTGCCATAGCTATTTGTTTAATACTACGAGGTCTTTCTAAGAATTGAATTTGGATTTATTTTCCCTGTATTCATCAACTTTCTTCCTCTCTTTATATTATAAGTCACTCTTCTGGGTAATACTTAGATGGATTTCTCCGCTCTCGCTCAATGCAGCTCTTTACTTCATCATATCTAATAAGCTAACGTTCATCTTGAGTCGTGACAGATCATATTATTGCTTGATGCTTTCTATCAGTGTATCCGAAACAAGTCTATACCCTGACTCAGATGAATACTTTGAAAAAGATCCCTTTTTTGTCCACTGCTCATAAGGCACATTAAATGAAAGAATCGTTTTCTTGATAAATGATTCAACTTCTCCTGCCCAAATACTATTTTCCTTAATCAACTTTACCAGAGTTCTCGTTATCGCAGTGTACCCTATTGAGCCTTGTAGAATCTGCCTGTCTTCAAAAGAGGTCTCTTCCATCTCTGGCCATTTAAGGTATACACAACACCAGATGTGGCGAATCAGATTGCATGTCTTATTAGCTGTTTCGTCGACGTATTCTCTTTTCGTTTCCGCATCCCATGCCAGATTAATGTAACCTCTCTGGTTAAGCGTATTCACTAAAATACGGGTAGCTCTGACAAAGGCATTCAGACTAATGTAGCAATTCGACTTCTTAATGTTACCCTCATAGAGTATCCTGTTGGTCCACATTTTATTACTCTCGTCATCATTCAGCTTTTGAGCTACCTCGACTGAAATATACTCTGCCCTGGGCATTACCATATCGTCGCCTTCTTTGCTGAGTTTGTTTTTCAACACAAATGCCAAAGAAGTATCAACCTTTTTTGAGGTTTTGTTGATAGTAATGAAAGTTTGTATTTCTGTTGCTAATGGTACCCCAACCAGTACTACAACCGGAATCTCTGTTTTGCATATCGCGGCATACCTTTCAGGAAAACCCCTTTCAAGCATCTTAAAAGCATAAACGCGATGCTGCCCGTCAACAATGCGAAGACGTCCATCATCAATATAGTCATCACAGGCACAGATAACAGAACTCGGCAAGAAGTCGGAGCTTTTCAGATAGGTTACTATCTTCTCACAATGCTTCTCATCAATCTGACGCTGGTAGCCATTAAAACTGACAGGATCAAAAACACATACATCTGTATTATGCGTTAACCACTCTATAGTCCTTGTGGTTAAAACTATCTCATTTCCGTTCTGGACCAACTGTAATATTCTCATAACAACTTATTTAATTCTGCATCCACCGAGTATTTCATCAACACGATTAAGGCAGTCATTGATAATATCTTGTTGTGAATCAACTTCCACAGCATCCTCATCCTCCTCAAAGACCTTTTCCATTTCCTGATCAAACTCATCCCTCTCCACTTTTACAACTTGTTGCAGGAAATACACCAAAAAATCATCATACGACTTTTGTTCATGGAGTATCGAGTCGATATTAAATAGGCAAAACAGATAAAACTTAGGAAATGCTTTCTTGACTTCTTCCTTTAGTGCATCATAGAACTCACTTGATTCTACCGGAACCAATATCTTCTCAAAAGTGGTATCAGATAACTTACAAACAATGTATCGCTTTATATCATCAAGTTTGGGGAATGCTAGGAAGTACGAATTATAATGAACACCTAAGACATTTGTTTTACATATCTCTGCCACCTGCTCATTTGTTTCACAGAAAAATAATGACTGGATGAGTTGCGTTTCCGTTTCCTTCATATTAAACAACGTGTACAACTCTTTATCCGAAGCCATCATCGTGTCATGAAGCGTTGACGATATTTGACGTTTCTTTTCTATGTAACCATCATATACAGGATTCTTATAGACCGTTTTATGTTCCACCTCACCCCAAACATTGTGGACAATAGACTTTATCTGAACTTCAAAGTGATATGCTCCTTGATAAACGCCAGAGAATTTGTATATTTTATTACCATTCTTCTGTGTTGTGTTCTCATCGAAATTAAATTCAAAGCCATTTCGCTTTTGCGCTTCACATGTGCTGTTCAGATAATCATATATTATACTCTCGTAAGCTACGAAATGACAATTGATCCTCAGCCCTATCAAGTCTGTTAGCACCCGCTTTATATATGCTTGGTTCTCAATTTTATCCGTAAACACATCCCATGTCTGTATGTAATTCTTTCTATAGAGTTTTTCTTCAAATGTATGAACTCCTTTCACACGTGACTCAATAGAGAAAACATTACCTATGCGGTTATCTAATGGAGGCATCTTTTTCATCCATTCTTCCAGCCATCCGTTCAGCGTGTACTTAACCTCCTCCAACTCATTTCTAAATACTTGGTCTGAAAACGCATCCATTAGTGCTTGGTAGCGTTCATGCTCTTTATTAATTTCTATTAAAGCCATATGGTGAAAGCTTCAGTTTATCTCTATTTATACTTCGCCTTGTGAGCGATCTTATTGAAATCAATTACAAAACTAACAAGCTCAATTCGCCTTCTTCTCCCATCGGACCTTACTTCCCGTTCTCACTTTCCATCAGCACAGTGCCCGATTCTTTGGCGTACAACCCTGTCCCTCTGTCCCCAGGTCTTTGCTTACATCCCCTCCACCAAAAACATAAACTCCAAAAACCGCCAAACACTTCCCAAAAAGCTCTTCAATAATCTTAACAATCACTTTATCTCCATCAACCAATCATTCTTAGCAAACATCCTGCCATATTCAGGCTGCAACATCTTCGGGTCAACCTTTTCGCCTTTTAGCCATTGCAAGATGGCCTTCGGAAAATACACTCCCGCCCATAACTATAAGGGCAAAAGCTGCCGACAGCAGTTGAAGTCCTTTGGCTATATCGAAATCTACGATCTTATAGCTCTGACAACCCAGGAACGCCTACTCCAGACCGGGCTGGGTGCGCGGGTAATGGCCGACATGGCGGGGAAGCGCCCGCTTTGTGCGAGGGGACCGTTGATGTCGGCCTAGATTCTTTGGTCCTTTCTCATCAAGGAGAAGGAACAAAACTAAATCCTCTCCCCGGCATACTCCATCTTCTTCCCCAGCACCGTGCAAAAAATCATCTTTATGTCCTTCCAGAACGAATAATTCCGATAATAATAGCAATTCAACCTCACCTTGTCGGGATAGATGACCGTGTCGTTATACTCCACCGCTATGTCTTGCGGGTCGCGGGTGTCGTGACACCTTCATTTCTCCTTTTACTACTTGGCATAATAGCCACCTGTTTTGTCAGAGCCCCTGTGTTCTACTAAACCACTCTTCACAAGGATGGCTATATGACGATCTATCGTGGAAAGGCTCTTGCTTGAAAAATCAGAAATTCCCTTGCGTTGAATGCCTGGATTGTCTTTGATTATCAAATAAGTGTCATTTACCTTGTCATTTACCTTGTCATTTACTTTGTCATTTACTTTGTCATTTACTTTGTCATCATTGTTCCTATTCACACCAATCTCCGAGGCTATCTTTTTATACTCCTTCGACATAGAAATCTTGCCAGACTTGGACTTCTGCAATATTCCCTCAGACAGAAGAGTATCTATCGTCGCCATCGGGACATCCAATCCATCATCAAAACATACATTGTAAATGGCTATCAGCTGAAACACATTCAGCTTATGATGTTGTGGACGTTTGGCTTGTTCTTGTCTGATATAGATCAAGAAAGGAATGTCCCGAATTTCCGTACGTAGCTTAAGGCTCACCTGATAATTGTCGGTTTCAGAAAAATCGGGCAGCGGTTTGGCTTCCATGATACAATTGGTGTACATCTTGTCAACACCCTGCCCTGATTTCTCAACTAAACCTGTTTTCTGCAGCACCTCTGCCAATCGTTTGCTTCGCGGAGTACTATTCACGGTAAGTACATTGCTCTTGTCAACACCTATAGGGAAACCACCAGCATTAGTAATGGTCAATTGATTTGGGCTTAGCTTGATGACCACATCATTTTGTACTATCATCGACCTATGCGCGATGGCGTTTAATACAGCCTCTCTTACCGTTTCCTTGTTAAACAGTTTGATATCAAAAATATAGGCATTTTCGCTAATATGTACCTGCGGATTCAATGTCGGCTGATTGATATAAGCCCAAATACTTTCAACGGCCAAGAATAATGGTTGTTGGATCTCGATGCGGTCATCATATTGAATGCTTGCGGGGTCATTCCTATATTCTATCACCACGTTGTTTTGCGGCATATACTTTTTTATGGCTTTGGACTTGCCCAACAGTACCAATGCGGCATAATTCAGCTTACCTTTTTCCAGCAAATCCAAATCACTCAAAGCTTGTTCGTCCGAAATAGCCTCAAAACCAGGATTCTCGTTTTTCTCGGCATATTTTTGTTTCATCACCCTGATGGCATCGGGATCGAGGTCTCCGATTGTCAAACCATTGCATATCTTAGCTGAAAAGTCGGGTTCTTGTTCCGACAAGATTTTGAAGATTTCTTCATCTGACATTTCGCGAAGGCTTTCTCCCGTTCGCATCAGAGGAACACCTTCAAACTTGAGCATCTTTCCGACAGGTCGCGAAGGAACGTTGAAGATGATAACCCGTTTCTTGTCTGCCGCAGAAGTCGAGGGTTCAAACACCTCTTCAATCCGTACGCGAATCTTCATTCGCTCATATATCGCATCCTCTAAAGCACCAAGGTTCCCTACTTCAAAACTAGTCCCCACGATATCGTGTGGTCGTTTATCCTTCATACCGAACACCAGCCTTCCTCCTTGTTCGTTTGCCAACGCGGCCACATATCCAAGGATACAATGCCTACGGTCTTTAGGGTCTCGACGATCACCCCCGTCGAAATTAAAGTTGCGCTTCGCCTCCTTGAATTCTACATGGTCTTCCGACTCTTTCAGCATCGAAAGTTCATATAAATATTTATTCTTTATCTCGCTCATCTTATTATCAATCTACATACTGCAAAAATAATCATTTTTGTTTACCTCCTCATAACATCCTACCCTTTGTCATCATCTTTTCATTTATCTTTTATTAGATAAACAAGAAATATCAGTTATTTATTAGATACTCTTGAATTATCGACTATTAAGGTGCAAAGACACCTCCCAACAAGACAGACAACTCCATCAATTAAGATATACTACCACTTTGTTTATGTTTGAAAAATAGCATCTTGGCAAAACAAATATGTTGAATTTAAATAGCCATGCTATCTTTTCACTTCTTCCCCCCAACCTCGTAAGCAATAAATAAATCAAAACTGCTGCTTATTTAGCACCGCCTCAAATCGCAAGCCTTGGACAACATCATAGATGGCTCGACTTTCCTTTCGAGCAACCCTTTCCATAACAGCGACTCTCTTTTCCTTTTCTATAGCCGATGCCAGAGCTTTTTGCGATTCAATATCATTCGGCAACTTTCCTGCTTTATTCTTTGCGGCCATACTTTGCATCACATCATTTACAAGTTGGTCATTTATTTGTTTATTAACGTTTTGCATCACTTTCATAAAAGTCTGAGCAGTCTTGTCCGTATGCTTTACAAGATAAATGCAATCGTCATAATCTACTTTCTTCACATAAATCTTATCATTTGAGGCACCACCAACTTCATGACTCACCTTCACTGAATACAATTCCGACCCTAACCCCCAGTCGATATTACTTGCATCCTTATCAGCAACAGTCTCAAACTTGATATCACGATAATAAATATTGAGAATGAAAAGAGCACCAAGAGCTTGAAGTAGGTTGCCAACATTGCCTCTCTTCAGATTATTGATACGATCATGCTTCACCGCTTGATAGGCTTGTTGCCACTTCGAAGAACTCGTTCCCCGTTTAAATGCCTTATGCAATGGTTGCAGAACGATATTGGCTTGCTCGGTAAAATAAAAATATGGTGTACTGATATAGATAGTTTTCTTACTTAACAGCCATTTGTCTTCAAGCAACTTTAGGCAATCCGTGTCAAAATACAAATCTCTTTCAGAAGGTTGCACACCTCCATTAGCAAAATACAGCACTTTTGCCAGCGACTCCACTTCAACAACCGTTCTAACCAACAAGTCGCCAATTTTTGATGAATATACCGTAAGTTGATTGTCACTAAAATGAATGTCTTCGCTCAACGCAAGTACTTCCTTTTCCAATCGTTTATATGCATTCCAAAAGAACTGGTTCATCTTTAAAGTTATACTTTTCTTCTTTTGACAACAACTTTCTTGGACTTATATTACAAGATTTTTTTCACGCTAACTGGTTCAAACTTGCCATCTTCATATTTCCGGCTTTACCCTGCCTATTCGGAAATACACATAAAGCAAAATCAATTATTTCGCCTTTTTAGCATACAAATAATTGACAAAAGCTGAACACGACACCAACATAAAAACTGCTTCATCAGACGATGGAATATAAGAGCCGTCTTTTTCCATCAGGGCATGGCGGATGCCTGTTTCTTTGTCGTTAGTATAACCATATAGTTTCTCGATACCCATTTTCATCACCTTAGGTATCACCACTCCCGTCTTTTCCAACTCATTCAACGCATCACCTAAAGTACTTTTCCCTGTCAGTTCCCTGCAAACCGCTTCCACTGCCGATATTGATTCTTTGATTGAGTTTCTGTAATCACCTGATGGTTTTTTTGCAAGCAGACCCAGTGCAGTCTGCAAATGCAGTTTCACGTTGTTTTCGCTACCTTTTATGGCTTGTTCTATGGAAACGATTTCTTCTTCCGATGTAATCTCCACAATCTCTTTGTCTACAAATCGATATGCATAATTTAGCCTTTCAAACTCATGGTTAATCAAAGCAGTAAAACTTTGCGCAGTATTTCTTAGTCTTTGGTCGTTTTCACCTCTTTTATAAAGCCACTTAACCGACATCTCAACCATATTGAGCTTTTGATACCAGGGATACTTCTTTTCCCCAAAAACGAACGTTGCGACTGTCTTGTGAACGCCATAGCCCAAATAAAACTCTTTTAGCCTTTTATTCAGATAATTTGTCCAAAGAAACAACTCCATGTCTGTGTATGTTTCACCAATATGATCCTCAAGCCTGTCATAGCAAGAGCAAAGAGCATTTTCGATTTCCGATGTTAGCTTTTCCCTTATCAACACCTCAGCCGGTTTGGTATAACCATATCTTTCTGAAAAAAGTGCCATATTCAGTTAGTTTTACTCGAATCTAAACACCATCGTATATTGTTTCTTAAGTGCCGTGCATAACGTCACAATGTCGGCAATAAACTTACAAGCAACATCACACATCGCCGCCAGGTTAACATTACCTGACGTGAATACACTCAAACCTAATCTAATAATCTAAATCGTGCTTTCATTTTAAGAAGATTATTATAACAACCTCGATTATTCATCAACCACTTTCAACTCCTTGCCATCAAGATACCCTTCCATTACCCCAAAATGAGACAATTCAATGTTTTGTTCTTTTAATTCATCGCCGCTTAATCCAAATAACCCAAAAGAATACCTTTCACCCTGTCTTAACACCTCAAGGTCATAATACGTTGGCGAAGTCAGCATGAAATAATCTATCAGCCGTTTGCAATACTTTTTGCTACCCAATGGTTTGAGAACGGGTATGGCATAATTGTCGAAACTATCATCAGGGAAAGCAAAGTCGTCATTCTTTTGCGATGACGTGTACATGATTCCCAATAATTCACCGCCACCTTTGTCCTCCCTATTTTTCGAAATGACCCACTCTGTCAACAACTGAGGTATCAAATATTCAGGCTTATAGGTATCCTTGTTGTTTTTCACTTGCACCATCGATGCTATCACCAAAGGAAAAAATAACATATATCTAACCATGTCCGCATCCCAGTCGGCTTTTGATGGTACCCTAAGGTCAAGCATTTTAAATTCCTTTTGTGCCTCGAACTTTGAAATCATCACCGTCCCAAAATCAGGCCTACCCATCTCTTCCCAACAGCCATACACCCTATGGGCCAAATACAAACATGGATAGCCAGGAACACTATAGCGTTGTGTCACAACAAGACCTCTTTTATCCAGCGGAATGTGGAACATGTCTTTAGGCATAAGCTTTTGTTGTTCATCCAAAGCGACAATTCGCATCCTATAAGCCTTGGTTTCACGTACCACGGTATGGATATTCTCGCTTAAAGCAAGCCCACTTATTTCAGTCTTCTGTGTTTTATAACCATCCAGCTGGTTTTTGATGGTAGTATAGGCCGAATGGCGTATTCCTCTATATTCACTTTCAACGGCGCGGTTGATTCCTTCACAAAGTTGTTTTATTCGGTGTTTTATTTCGTCCCAGTTATCGGGGCGTTCACTGACATCCAATTGTTTGACATACTGCAAATATTGATTGAGATTTTCGCTTACCACCTCTCTATAATCCTTCTTATCATCAGACTTTACTGGCACCATCGAAATAATCTTCTCGTATAACTTGTCTTTATTCATAGTATTGAATTATCCATAAAATTTATATCTTCTATCTAACATCATCCATCTTATATTTTTATCACCACCTCGCCCAAAACCAATAATCGCAAAACCGCCAACTCGCCTACATGTACTTCATAATTGTCAACTATCAATTGGATTCGCCGAATGCTTCGCATTTCTCAATTGTCAATTACTCTCAACTCCACAAAAGGCCGTCCGATAAGGACCAGCCGCCCACAATTTAAACTAGATTTCCGTCAGATTTGTTTCCAAAAATCCATATTAAATTCACACCAGATTTGCTTCCCCATCCGCCCCAATCTCCTCCTCATCTCCCTCACAGAAACCAATGCAACTCCCTTGCATAGCTATTTCCCAATCCTTTGTTTTATTCTCCATCCTTTGTCTTCACCACCCTCGCCGGCACGCCAACTGCCGTGCAATTAGCGGGAATGGATCTTATGACCACAGCACCTGCACCAATAATGACATATTCATCAATGGACAACTGATTGACAACCTTCACCCCTATGCCGCAAGATACTCCATTTTAAAATATTACTTCACCAGAAATGCAGCAAGATGGCATGAGATTAATGTATCACCTTATCTCCACCAAACAATCATTCTCAGCAAACATCCTCCCACATTGAGGGACAAGCATAGAGGCAACAACAGGATTCCCTTTGAGCCACTCAATGATAGCCTTCGGGAAATTCACTCCAGCCTCATAACCGAATGGGAAACCGCCACCGAAACGGAGATTCGATTGATGGGCTAATAGGCAGAAGAACGTTGAAAGAACAACCCATCACCTCCTTGGGAGCGCGATGAAGCAGAACATTTATTCAAGATTTATGTCAGATTTGCTTCATAAAACAACGCTCACGAATAGGAATTGAGATACTCCGAAGGGGAAAGTACCTTTACTCTTAACTCTGTATTTGTCGGGTAGTCTGATGTGTTGAATGTCAATAGCAACTCACAAGCCGCTTTTTTTGCTAATTCATACTGACATCCGTCTTCAATGTCTTTGAATTGGGGATTGCTCAAACCACAAAGTAGTGATTCGTTGTCATGCTCAGCCACACGGATATCCTTCAGAATGCCCGACATAATTTGCCGCAATGCCATAAGCCTCACTTCGCCCGACATGCCACGCTCGCGCTTCAAATACTTGTCAACCAAAAAAACCATCGTATAGAAACTCCCTGATGACATGAACAGAACATGCTCCTGTTTTTTGAGCAAATCAAACAGGCGGTATGTCACATAATAGTTTTCCCGTTGCAGGAAGTTCTCCAAGATGACATTCGTATCAATGAAGATTTTCATACGCCGTATTTTTCGTGAATCGCCTCTTCTCTAAGTTCATCCCATGAAAAACCAGCCCTGGGCTTGCCTAGAATCCCCGTCATCTTGAAGAAAGCGTCAGGGTCGCCTTCCAATGCCTTCAAGCGAGCCAAAATGAGTGTGTTTTCTCTTTCCTGCTCTTGTTGGTGAGCGAACTGCTCGGCATATTCCAGCATGGCTTTACGCAACACCATCTCAATCCATCTGTTCATGTCCGAATCGCCGTCAAACAGCGGCTTAACTCTGTCAATCACTTGATCATCCATTCTGACACTTAGCGTACACATAGCATTTTATTTTAATATTCCAAACCGCAAAATTACACATTATTTCTATTGCCCGCAACAGCACATGTTCCATGAAGCCAAGGCCGTCCGATAAGGACAGGCCGCCAGATGATGCTCCTCCGCAATCGAAGATAAGGCGAAGCAAAGATTAATGATAGATTTATGTAAGATTTGCTTCCAAAAAACCCCGACCGAAAAGTACAGTCTTTCATTTTTTCTCACACAGAAAGCACAGAAATCACGGAATTTGTTTGCCTGGCGGCAAACGGGTCTCACCCCTTCATTTCCCACATTCAATTCTCAAATATTCTCACCCGAAAACAGCATCTATTCTTCGCTTTATTTCCTGTTCTCGTTTTTTGGGGACATTATTTCCTGATGGAATCGCGTTTTAGTAGAATCAAATCGCGATACATAAGACGGGTTTCAAGTTTGCCATCTTTCTCAGGATTCCAGTTGCGGTATTCCATTTCCTATTGTTCGTTGGAGAAGAAAAAGTTCAAACCATTCTGCTGATAGAACTTAAGTAGTTGAGGCTCATCGTACGCATCGACTATCAAATGACGACAGCCTGATTTGTTTCTTGTACTCGTAAACCAAGCCGCCACAAAGTCAATAATTTGTGCACCAATGTGATTTCCTTTATATTTAACATCAACGCCCAATTGTGCCAATAGAATTGCTGGATAGTTGATGAGTCCTTTTTCGTGGTGAACTTCGAAACCAATCTTTTTTTGTCGTGAGTTCGGAAGGTGTTTGGTGAAGATACTGGCGTTAGCAACAGTGAATCCTGCTACAATCTCCGATGGTTTTTCGGGTAGACAAAAGTAATATGTTTTTCCAAAAAGTTCGTCTTGGTAATCTTGTGCCTCTTGTTTAAAAAACTCGTCAACAGAAGGTCTGCCACAACAAAAAGCATCAATGTTAAGTCCTTCTATTCCTTGTGGGAGAAACAAAAGTTTTGTAATATTTAAACGCTCAGTCATTGTAGTATGGGAGAACGTGCTATAAGTTCTTTATATACGTCTTCAAAGTCACCTTGCCATTCCGATCCACGCAAATGCTCAGCGTTATACTCGCATTGTTCAATGAACCGCTCGGCAACCTCGCCTGTCAGCACTGGTATGTTAGTTACTGGTATTGCCATTTTTTTGTTGTTTTTATTCCAAGCCGCAAAATTAAACATTATTTCTATTGCCCGCAACAGCACATGTTCCATGAAGCCAAGGCCGTCCGATAAGGACAGGCCGCCAGATGATGCTCCGTCGCAATCGAAGATAAGGCGAAGCAAAGATTAATGATAGATTTATGTTAGATTTGTTTCAAAAAAACCTCGTCCGAAAAGTACAGTCTTCATTTAATCTCACACAGATAGCACAGATATCACAGATTTTGTTTGCCTGGCGGCATACGGTTCTCACCCCTATATATCCAACATTCAATTCTCAAATGTTCTCACCCGAAAACAGCATCTATTCTTCGTTTTATTTCCTGTTCTCGTTTTTTGTGGACAATATTTGTTTCACCTTAACACATGCTCTTAATTTTGGGGTACATTATATCACCTAAAACACCTTTAATTCCCAGTCGTCTATTTCTGAAAGCACAACACATTGGCCGTCTTTTATGATAGGTTCTTTCAATCCCCAATAAAAGAAATGAATAGATCGTCCATTTCTTTCCTCTGTATTGTCCACTCCTTGTTTGGTGTATAATACAATTTCATCCCCCTCAGCAACATCTTTGGGGTAAAACCAAAACATGTGGTACGGACGGTTATAGAAACCTTGCGTTGTTTTTTTCGTATGGTAAACTGCAAAGAACTTCAAATTGCACGATTCCTTCACTTCGAATCCGATGCGTTCCTCCTCAATATTACCACCGTCCGTATATGATTTAATCTCAATTCTCATTTCCTTATCCATTTAAAGATTACACCTCCCGTCACAAAAAGCACTCCGATGGCAAGAAAAAGCCATCCTTTTTGATTCCAAAACAAGCTGGAAACACCAGCTAACAGAGAGCCCCCTGTCACACAAAACGTATATAGTACTTCTGATGCATTCGCCGTTTTCTGCTTTTCTTTGAGTATTGCGCATTCTTTGTCTATTTCATGGTATTTCACTTCCATTTGCTTAAGTCTATTCACTTCTTGTAACATCCTATCATGCTCGCTTAGCAACAACTTTTGCACAGCGGGCGATTTCAACTCTTCGTCCGACAATTCCCTTTTCACTCTAGCATACGGATCCGACGGGATGGAGGTCTTGTCCGCCTCCTGTTCAACACCAGATCCGGTATCTTTGCTAACTACATAATGATCATTTGTTTCTTCCATTAACGCTCTTTTTTGTGTTTAGTATCAAACAATAGCACCTAATCTTTTCCCTTTGAAATATCAAAGCCAATGCTCACAGGTAAATCATTAACCTTTAACCTATAACCACAAACCTTTACATCCTCCCAGAGGCCAGCTCTAATCAAAGCAAGAAACGTCTCTACGTTTTCCATACAACTTAGATGGTTTCACCAGCGTATTTCATCTTCCTCCCCAACACCGTGCAAAAAATCATTTGTATATTCTTAACAAAAGAATAATTGCGATAACAGTTTTGAGCGAAGTGCTCGACTATCATTTCTTCAATTCCCTCGGCTCCTCAAACTCCTTCTTCCCACATGTCTTTAAAATAATCAGCCAGGCTGTCTTCAAGATTAATAACAAATCATATCCGACTGAACGGTGGTTGACATAATACAACTCCAATTGCAGTTTCTTAGGCATGAAGACCTTTTCGTACAATCCTTCGTCCTCAAACAATTCCCCGTGGGTATAGTCATAGAGACTGGCAGTGCTGGTAAGACCTGGCTTCACGTCAAGTATGTGGACATATTCTCCAATATATACCTTATCTGCGTTCTCCTTGTCTTCTGGGCGAGGGCCAACCACGCTCATTTCTCCTTTCAGGATATTGACCACCTGGGGCATCTCGTCGATCTTGGTCTTGCGAATGAACCTTCCAAAGGGGAAGATACGCTCATCATTCTCCAAGGTGGTGAGTCTTACCTTCCCGCTATCCACTCGCATGGAACGAAACTTATAACACGTAAAAAGCCGCCCGTCCTTTCCGACTCGAGCAGCTTTGTAAATCGCAGGCCCTGGACTGACTATCTTAATGATGAGTATTGTCAGTAGATAAATGGGCGAAAAAACAATTAGAAACAGGATGGCAAACAGAATGTCGAATCCTCTCTTGACAATATCATACATACGCTAATCCAATTTACGTAATAGAACGAATTCCTCGGCTGCCAAGAGCCCAACCCGAAGGCCGGCGGCCTTGTCGGTTTCGCGAAGATACTGCACCGACCGCGGATGCGGGTATTCGCGCAACTCCGTGGCATAGCAGGCAAACGCCTTGTACTTCTGCTCGGCATACTGATGAATGTCGACGAAATAGTTAGGCATAAACATGGTGTCTTCCTTGTTAGGTGTCCATTCCGTTGAGGAAGGCACACGATAGCAGTACAACTCTTTCACCACTTGACCCAACACGGGGCGCACGGCCACCAAGGTCGATTTATAGACATTCTGATGATCCATGTTGACATCGCCCCAAAAATGGGTGAAGACCGTATCAGGCTGAAGTTCGTCGATGACTTTTTCTATCACCTGGTTGATTTCCACATGGGGAACGGCATCCAGTTTCATGTCGGGCAATCCGCCATAATGGATGGACTTGAAGCCAAGGATATCGGCGCAGTTTTGCGTCTCTCGCTTCTTGGATGCTATGATTTCCGCCAATTTGTCCGAACCCCTATATTGTGACGAGCTGCCATCGGTAACTATCAGCAGATGACATTCGATGCCTTTGGCTGACAGTTTGGCAACAGTTCCCCCGACACCGAGGACTTCGTCGTCGGGGTGGGCGGCGATGATTAATACTTTTTTCATCCGATTTCTCTTTCTGGAATTGATTTAACCACTCTGGCTGGACGTCCGGTAGCGATTGTCCATGCAGGAATGTCTTTCGTAACGATGGAACCAGCGCCAATTATAGCACCGTCTCCGATAGTCACCCCTGGCATGATTAGCGTTTCCATGCCCACCATTACGCCCTTGCCGATATGCACTTCACCTGTTTTGTACCCTAAACTTGCCGCATTATCCCCCTTGCAGTAATTGGACAAGTCTCGCTGATGGCATAGAATCCTACATCCGCTCGTGATATGTGTATAATCTCCGATATATATCATATCCGCATAGCTGGTATCCATCCTCACATAGTCTCCAAAGAATGTATTTTCCCCCACATGACAGCCCATTTTTCTTATCAGCATTGGGCGCAACTTACGAGGTGCAAAAGGTTCAAGATAGAATCTGTCTAGCATTTTCTCAAGATGCTTCAGATGAATATTTTTGAAGAATTGTTTGATAACACGCCAAAGGCTAACGTCACCGTATTCTTCTTCCGAATAATTGAAGCCTAATGCACGAAGCAGTTTAAATGTGGTGCTGAGTTTTTTATTTTCTGTCATTATGCCGTTATTTTACCTTTATATTCCATCATCCATTCAATGGCATGTTTTGGACTTGAAAAGAAGCATTTTATGGCTTCCAACAATGCCTTGGGATATTGATGCATTTTATAATAAACGAAAAACAACACACCATGATGTCGACATGTAACCTGTCTTCTTTCCGATGCAGACAACAAATGAAAATATCTTTTCTTGTTTTCATACAATAATTGTTGTCCCTTTAGTTTTTTAGGGCCAGTGGACAATTGTTCTCCTGGATGTTGAAAGTTTTTTATATGGATTTCTGGAATATATCCAAAGCTGGGATTGGCATCCAAAGTTTTCTGCATCAGAATATACTCTTGGCATGATGGCACATCATCGAAGCCACCGATTTTTTGGATAAACTCCGTACGATACATAAAACTATTTGTGCCGGAAATGTGGTAAAGCAAGTGCGAACGAATCAGTTCTTCTTTGGTCATCCCGTTGCGCAATTGTTGGTGGCGTTCGGTAAGCTTCTCGCCTGTAACATAATTGTATGTGGCACCATCCATTACCGACACATCCCAGTCATTCTCAACCATTTTCTTGTATTGCACCTCCAGCCTATCTGGAAGATACATGTCGTCATCGTCAAGAAAGGCGATGTATTCGCCTTTAGCTTGAAATATGCCTACATTGCGGGCACCTGAGCCACCAAGGTTCTTCTCGTTTTGGATATAACGGATTCGAGGGTCGGAGTAGCCGCGAATGACTTCTTCTGTCAACTTTCGTTCAGCAGAATCCGCAGGATTATCATCGATAATGATGTATTCAAAATCAGTATATGTTTGTGCCAGAACTGATTCAACTGCATTTTTTAAATACTGACAACGCTTGTATGTGGGTGTGATAACGGTAATCATATCGTTACTACTAATAATATTCCTTTTTTAATTATTCAAATACATTTCTAATTTTTCCAATGCAACGTCAGGCGAATACTCTTTCCATTTAATAGAGGCTCCTTGTTTCAATTGGTTTAAAAAGTCTTCATCTTCTTTTATACGACAAATCTCCTTGAACATCTCTGTACCATTGTCATCAAATGGAACAATTAGACCCGATTGTTCTTGACCAACAAATTCTGTGGCATATTTCCATTTAGTGACGATGACGGGTATTCCTGAAATATATGCGTCCAAAACCGATCCTGGGAAACCCTCGGTATAGTAATGAGTTGGCAACAACATCGCATCATATTGCTCGAGGGTTGGATATATCTCAGAAGGGTCTAACGATTTAACATACCTCATAAAATCATACTTTTTTAGATTTTGTTCAAAGTATGACTTATCTTCGTCATAAATAGGGCCATAAAAATCAATGAAAATATTATCAAGCCTCGCTTGCTTTATCAAATCTCCTATAAAAAAAATATTATCTAAACCTTTCAGCTTATTAATTCGCGCCATAAAAACCAATTTCAATACTCCTGGCGTATGATGAGGAGTTGATCGAAAGCCGGTTAATCGAAAATTTGGAAAAACATCGGTATTAGTAAAGCCGTATTTCTCTCTCAAAGTATCGCTTAACTCTTGAGTTTGACAATGAATACCTGCAATGGAAGAGAGTATTTTCTGTAATTTTTTTCTGTTTTCGATAAAATCAGCCAACCAACCACCAACCACAACATAATGTACCGGTATATTCCTAAATTTTGCCATCTTGCATAGGAAAGGAAAGACCGTAATAAGATTTCTTTGAGCAGGCATACAGAAAGCCACATCGCTATTCCATATTTCTTTGATCATTCGGATTAACGCCCATGGCTTTTTCCAAATGCCAATCATCTCAACAAAAGAGATGCTATTCCCCGTCTCCTTTAAAAGTTGATATACATTCTGGCTTTTAACACGTTGTCCACTTGGATTCCCAACTCCAAAGCCAAAGCTTCCTATTGTGACGACTTTCTTCATTTTCTGTATTTAATGACTTTTGCGGGAACGCCTCCCACTACTGCATATTCTGGAACATCCTTCGCCACAACTGCACCAGCAGCGATTATTGAACCTTTTCCAATTGTCACACCAGGGAGAATGATGACCCGAGCGCCAATCCATACATCATCACAAATTGTAACTTTCTTTGGAGGCAAAGAGCCTTGTCCCTTCATAGGAATATCTGTTCTTTCGGTGTTATGGTTAATTGTAAGAATTCGCACATCTGGTCCCATATTGACATAAGCACCAATTTCCAAAGGCCCGCGAACATAACAATTTACACCCAATCCAGAATAGTCACCTAAACTGATATCCTTTCCAAAACCGAAATTAGCACCCCGTTCTATATTAATACTTTTCCCGTGCTTGTCTAAAGCCCCTCCTCCAACCAAACTACGGAAAAAACGTATAACCTTACTAACCTTCAATGTGTTATTTGTGGCTGGTAGCCATGAGAAAAAGCACTTATACAATACAAAACAAATATATCTTTTCATTTGATTGGTAGTTTTATCCAGTCTCCAAAATCTTTATCCCAATGTTCAGGATGGAACGGTTGCATGCCACCATGATGGTAGAATGTCATTTCTCCAAAATAAATTCTGCCATTTACATTATATAAATCCACTCTGACATGCGGTATACCTTTAGAAAGCTTTGTAGCAATCTCTTTCATCTCCTCGAAATTTTCTGGTTTAGGTATCGTTTTGCCCGACATGGGATGTGTTTGTACTATGTCCAAATGGTTGAAATCTGCATCAAAAAAATCAAATTTCACATCTTTCGACTCTCGTTCTGTTCCTATGAAAAGGGCTTTTACTTCTCCATCAAAGCAAAAGAATTTATAATCCGGCAAATCATTTGACGCATTATCTTCAATATATTGCTCTGCGAAAATTTTACGATTAACATTTTTATAGGGCCATTCTCTGCCAAACATATATACGTTCCTTTTTAGAGATGCACGTAATCTTTTAATGGCCTTCTCTTTATTAAAAGTTGTCTTGTCTTTACAAACCACAACACCAAAATTACCACCATCATGGTTTGTCTTAAGCACAAATTGATTTGGTAGTTTATTCCAATCAATATCCTCAGGCCTGTCCCACACATCAAGAGTAGGAATAATATATTTTTCCCCAATAATACCTGCCACATAATCTTTCACGGCATACTTGTCAACCATCATAGTGTATTCTGGTTTCCGGTCGTTCAGTTTTAGCCATTGAAGTTTTTCGTTGAACGTCTGCGGATTCTTCAAATTTAATGGTTTATGAAACTTTATAAAATAAATCATCCGAAGAAAGCGCTCATCGCTCAGACGCTTTGTCCAACCCATTCTCAGTATCAGATAAGTAATCAAATCTGAAGGATTTGAGACCGCTTTATATATTCTTTTCCAATTCATAACGTTATTTATTCAGCTTTTCTCTCATTGATTCGATTAGTATGTCTCTATGCGATTCGCAACTAATAACACCCAGCATCTTTGCTAATTTCTTCTTTGGTATTAAATAGGGTAAGTAATGGTGACCGGCGGCCAATTGTACATATTCATTGAAATAGGGGGTAAAAGGTGTTATTAAAAGTTGTTTTCTGAGTTTTAAAAATTGGTTATACTCTTGCTGTAACAGATGCTCATCATTAATGGTATCGCTGATACATCTTACCATCTGCCAAAACGCTTGTAACTTCGATCCTTCCATTAGTTCAACATTTGGTTCTTCATCACACTGAATATAGGGGATAAGTTCAAGCTGAATACCTGAACCTGTAAAATCAAGCACAACCATATAACCTTCATTCCAAATCCCAGCTCGCTTCTTCGGGTCGTCAAAACAAAAATTACCAAGACCATAGACAATAGGTTTACCTAGATACATTTCATATCCGCTATAACAATGCTGATGATGGTTTACAACAGCATCGGCACCAACCTCAATAAAGAACCTATATAATTTCGTCATCCGAGGACTGGGATATTGGAAATGTTCGTGTCCTCCGTGTATAATAACCACTACAACATCAGCAACTTTGCGAGCTGCAGTAATGCGATGACACACATCTATCGTATCAAGCGGTGCGGAGCCTCCTCTGTTCTCATCAGCAATTGAAAACTCATTCTCACAAATATTGATAAAAGCCACTGTTTTTCCTTTTATCTGCTTGTACAATATTGCAGTAGCCTCCTCTATATCATTTCCTCCACCTACATGGTCAATACCGACATTGTCCAGCACCTCTATCGTCCGTTTTACACCCTCGCTTCCATAATCACGGAAATGGTTATTGGCCAAAGTCACACCATTGAAGCCCGCCTCACTTAATACCGATACTGCCTTTTCCGTACAGCCCAAATGAGGGCCACATTTAGGAATAGGCTTCATTGTGGAGTCTGCAACTGCACACTCGAAATTTACCAAGGCATAGTCTACGCTCTTAATTTGCCGAACAACAGCATCTGACATCACCGGCTCATCATTATCAATTAGTTTAGCAATTCTGTCTTGGGGACAGTAATCGCCCGCAATCAGTATCTTCATGATTAATCAAAGAATATTGTATTAACTATCTTTTCTGTTTCGGTTTTATAATTGAAATGGCGTAAAGCAACTTCACGTCCTGCTTGTCCAATAGTTTCTGCCTCCTTCTCATGGTCTAAAACCCAAAGAAGTTTTTCAGCAAAATTTTTCGGATCTCGCCGGTTAGATAAAAGTGCTGTTTTCCCATCTTCCAAGAACAAAGGGATGTCGCCGACACGGGTCACCACAACGGGATTGCCCGACAGCAGATATTCCCCCAACTTGGTCGGGAATCCGCATCTTGCTTGTAAACTATCAGGACGCGCCAACGCCACAATCTTCGCATTCACCAACATCTGAGGCATTTGTTCCGATGGTACAATTCCCGTAAACACAACCACGTTATCTAAGCCCAACTGATGAACCAGCCCAATATTACCCGATTCGTCGGTTTTACTTGGTGCCTTCCCTATGATAAAAAGTCTCATTTTTGGATATCTTTCATGCACTAGAGCGAAAGCCTTTATCAAGTCATCAACTCCGTCTTTATTGTTTGATGCCGACCCACAATATGCAATATATGGGTATTCAACTTCTTGTTTTTCAATGCCCACAAACCGTTTTGCATCCACCGTCATATTAACGACAACCACATTCTTAGCACCTATTTGTAAGAATGCGTCTCGAAGAGCAGTTGAAATCACAAACAATCCCTGAAGACTACACACTGATTTCAGATACCGTTTTTGTAAAAACCATGGTTTGAGCTTTGCGACATTATAATGCTCGGTTCTCTCTTGATATACCGACAAGTCTTTCCTTCGTGTAAAAAAAGGCAGATACTCGCTTCCTCCGAACAAAAGTACTTTAGTGCCTTTCTCTAATGCACATGAATACCTCCACGCAGCAACAAAAGACCGTAAATACTTTACCACCTTATTATCATGTCTTTCGTCTTTCCACAAATACGTAAAGTGGATATTGGATAACCCCTTGGAATCCATTCTATCTTTTTGTTCATTCGGATAGATAAATGCCACCATGGTCTCAACACCCAGCTCGTCTAATCCTCGCAAAAAAGAGATGAAACGATTCGTGGGTGCGATGTTTGGTTTATATGAACCGTATATAATTGTTAACTTGCGCTGCATGGATTTTGCCATAAATTATTTCAATACATTTTTTAAAGAATTAGAGAACTCTGCGACAATGTTTTTTCTCAAAAACAGCGATTGATATTTATGGATAGATGGTGAGAATGCTGCATTTCCCTCCCTTTTAGCCCTCAATATTGCGTTAACCAGACTATGTTCATCGCCAGGGTCATACATAATTCCCACTTTGTAATTTTCTATAAAATACTTATAAGGGTCATAATTAGGGGCTATAATCGGTACACCAGCCAACAATGCTTCATTCATAGTACCATTGGTAACATTGGACGCTTGCGGTCGATCACATAGCACTAAAAAATCAGCATTCTTTATTAGTGATTGAAAATCGTCTTCTGAAAGTCGGTAATTGAGTCTATTTATCCTCTCGCGATTCTCTCCAATCTCTTTTTCAATGACGGCCTCATATTCAGAAGATGCACACCCTGCAATTGTATAGAAAATCTCTTGGTCATTAATTACTTTAATTGCTTGAACTATTCTTTCTATTCTTTTTGCTGGTCTCAAAGAGCCAATTGAAAGTAAGGAAAGAAAGCTGTTGTCTTTTTTTATTGGTTCCGAATAATCCTCGATAAAGCGTTCTGGCCTAATAACTAAACGTTCTGGGGATATCCCTAATTGTAAGAACTCATCATAAATCAGCTGATCCGATACAAAAAACTTTAGATTCTGATGTTGATTAAAATATCTTCTCAAAAAGAAAGAGCGCATCCCTTCCACATCATAAGCTTTTCTCTTATATTGTACCAAACGAGAACTTCTAAGACCCCAGAAAAAAACCGACGTTTCTGAAGGAATAAGTCGCAACCAACTGATAGGCATCTTAACATAGTACGAACCACAATACAAATGCTTATATGACCCTTCAAGTTCTTTCATTACCCCTTTTAGGTGTCGGGCTTCTCTATTCATATTAATAGCACCAATTGTTTTCCTAAAAGGCCATAATGACAATAAACCAGTCTTTGGATAAGCAATAAAAGAGACGTGGTGCTGAATATTAATAACGGGAACATCATTTATATAATCCTCATTAATAATATTATGATATACGTCAGCTACCGCAACAGTATATCCACAGTCACGTAACATCGAAGCTATTATACCAACATCCTTGAGATGGTTTGTGGCTTGATGCCAGTTTTCGAATAATATGAAATCGTACATAGTACATTTATGGCTTTGATGTAATAACGTTCTGATAGAGTCTCTTTTGCTTGTACATGACAATTATGCTGTAAATAATAAAGCAATAGAGAACATTTGGATGAAATGGGCGATGGGTAAACCCTAAAACCATAACAATACTACACTTAAGCAACGTGTAATCTTTATATTTAATCCCCCAAATAATAAGTAGCAAAAATGGAAATAAAATAAAAGTCGAACCGACAACACCATACAGCGCCAATGTCTCATATATATTATTTCCTACTCTCACATTTGAACGTGATGTTCCAAATATTGGATTTTCTATAAATTCTTTCCGAGCATTTTCTGTAAGAACAGTTCGATCGTCTACCGCAATTGTATTTGAGTTATCACGTCTTTGGTCAAAAATTTTTTCAACACGCCCAAATGTATGTTCATAAATTTGATTGTTTTCCAAATCTTTTGTCAAACTTATTGCCCAAATAGTCATTCCTACCAAGAATGCAAGAAAAACACTTTGTCCTATGTTTTTCTTTGTAACAAGAAAAAACACTAAGTAAGCCACTAATTGAATATAGAACCCCAGTGATAACGTAAACAATAAGCTAATAATAAGGAATAATTCAATCCTACGGCTTTTAACAAAAAGCCTATTAATAATCATGGCGTACATACCCCAGCAAGCAATTGCGCCAGGCTCATCGAAGAAACCTGCATAACGCATTATGCCTGTCCATTCTTCATCTGATTTTGAAAAAGTCAAAAGATAATTATAAATGAGACGACCGTCAGCTCTATCAAGAGCTATACTAATAGGCTTATAGTTTATAGTAATTACAAGAACAAAAGTTATACAACCTAAGACAGCCATTAACAAAATCCATTGGTTATACTTGTCGTAGAAATTAATCAATCCCAAATAACTACTGACAAATACAACTAATACAAATGCTAATAGCATATTAATGCTGGTTCCAAGGATTGGATAAATGTTGCTATGAGCTATACCTGTTATGAAGAACCCCATCCATTGTACAAAGAAAACAGCTAATACAGAATAGATTGTGCTATATTCAATCCTCTTTGCCATAAGAAAAGGAATAGTAAACAAAAAGAAAAAGATTCCCATTGTATAGCTCTTGTCTGGAAGGAAGGGAAAGTAAACACTATAAAACTCGTATGGGTAAAAGCAAAATAGGATAATAAGGACATATAAAAACGCCCACCACTTAAAAGTTTTAGTTTTTATTCCCAAATCAAAAGTACTGAGATTTTTCATTTTATTCATGCTTAAGCCATCTCAGGTTCCACAAAGTCTATATGACGTTTGTAATTGTTGATTTTATCTAAGGCTATTTCCGTTATTTCCATTGCACTACCGAAGGTTTTTAGGCCATTATAATATTTGGAAAAAACAAGTTCCAAATAGCTCTTGCTTAATCTTTGGCTTTCTGGATAAAGTGCAGCTTCATGTTTTAGCACGTCTTCTAATTCAAATTTTTTTGAAATTATCTTTGCAGGTGCACCAACAACAACAGCATATGGGGGAACCTCTTTAGAAACTATAGCACCTGCCCCTACAATACAACCTCGGCGAAGACATGCACCTGCAAGTAATGTGACATTTGCCCCAATCCAAACGTCCTCTTCTATGATAATATCGGTACTCTTATCACTAATATGTGATGCACCAAGTAAAATATGAGGAATAGTTACAACACTTTTGTGTGTATTTGTAATAATAGTACAGCCAACCGCGATTGCAGTATATTTTTTTATTACCACCTTCTCAGATGCTGAATTGATGATTTGACAACCAGAACGAATTTTTACATTTTCCTCAATGAAAACACTTTGAGGATGTTCGAACCTAATGGGATATTCTAAAATAGCATTCCTGCCACAAGCACCTAAATCAGATTTCAAAGGCAAGTATTGTTTCATCATAGCCTTCAATGCTGAAAGCTTTTGATAAAAGCGCCGTTTTCGTAACAAATTTTTAATCATATAATTTAGTTTTTATTGTAACCAAATACCAGATGCTTTTTGGTTAATGATTTTGTTTATTTGAATAGTAAAAAAACAAGAGTAAATAAAGTTTATAATACACATGGAAACCACCACACCTAATATTCCAATATATCGTCCTAAAAACAATGACAATGGAATATGGAGTATAATACCTATGAGTACCACGTATGATTGTAATTTAACCGTCCCAACACCATTTATCAGCATAACTTGTAAAGTGTCCCAACTATGTAACATGGTATATAAAGCGACAAGAATTGTAAGAATTAAAGGTACCGAAACTTTATCACCCACCCATAATCTATAAATTAAGGGTGACATTAATGTGACAACTACTATTACGACACATAGAATAATAAAAAAAAGTGACATTTTACGATATATATTTTTCATCCATTTATAATCGTCTTTTGCATAAGCATCAGTAAATGCCGGCCATAACGGACCGAGTATAATCATATAAACCATCGAAATAATATTAAGTAATTTATATGCTACATTATACTGAGTTACTGCTTCAGGGCCATCTATGTGTGAAATAAGAAGATTCGTAGATTGGTAAAGTATTATCATCTGTATTTGAATGATAAAGAACTTTACACCAAGATTCCACAGATCACGGATGTAGCGTTTATCAACAGATTTATAGTTTGGGGCTATATAATTCATAGATCCTCGGAAGAAATACAAAGAAGCTAATGCAACAATAACTATAGGCATAAGGGAGTATGCAAAAGTAAGGTTGACCAACGATGGCTCAATGAACTTTGACATACAGGCAATGATAATTAGTGAGCATACTTGACCAATGACCTGAAAAAGTTGAGAAAGCGCTGTCTTTTGATGCGCAGCAACGACTGCCACAAAGACATTAACTATCATTTGCAATGAGAGGAAGAGAGAAAGGATTTGGATAGTTATACAAATGGTATCTGAATATTGCTGCGAGACATTCAATATGCTACACCAATTAATAAAAGGGCTTGCCACAATGAGAAGAATAGAAAAAGGGACGAATATTACGATCATCATAAAATAGGTTGTTGATACAAGTCCCCTCCCACGTTCATAATCATTTTTTGCCAATGCTTCAGCAAGTCTGTTCTTTAATCCAAGTGTAAAACCTACATCCATATATGTCATCCAATGAAGGATAGAAGATATAGTTAGCCATACACCATAAATTTCAGACGTAACATACCCCAAAGTAAGTGGAACCAAAAGAAACGAAGTAAGTATACTTATTCCTTTTATCAAGAATGACAATAGGATATTCTTTTTTATGGTTACAGTCCTTTGGCTCCCACTATTAATTCTTGACAAAACTCTCATAATAAGATTATTCTATAGTGTCTATTAAAGATTTAACATTATGTAATTTTCCAAACATAATATGTTTTGTAAACCTCTGTCAAGAGATAAGATTATCAAAACTATCCTTATTTGAGAAAGATTCTCACAACACGCGTATGATTTCACATGATATTCTGAATAGAATAATAGCTTTCTCTATTATGGATTATACATTAGATGATAATAAAGATAATCTAAACATTCATAAAATTCTAATGATTGCTTTCAAAAAGGGTTTGCAAATTTCTTAGGGTTGCTTTAGATAGCGGTGATAAAAGATTGATGACAACACTTAATCATTCTGCGGAAAACACCCTTATCCTTTGCTCTTCGCTTAATCTGCACACAAGTATCTGTCCGTTTTTCTCACTCACGATATATCCTTCCAGCCCTTGAAGCACTACTTTTTTTGCGTCCTCAGTATGTACCACGCAGTTATGGCATTCATATAGATGGACATTGCCGATACTACCGTTGCCGTCTGCATCATGCTGAAGCTTGTCATACAAAGAGGCCCAGTTGCCCAGGTCACTCCAACCGAAATCCGCAGGATGGGTGTACACCTTACCATCAGCGGCAGCGGGTTCCATCACCGCGAAGTCAATGGAGATTTTCTCGCATTGCGGGAAGATGGTTTTCACATCATCGGCAGTCTTCATCCGTTCCATGTCGGCAGCGATGTTCGGCTTATAAGTGGTTAAGGCCTCCGTGATGGTATTGACATTCCACACGAAGATACCTGCATTCCAAAGATAATTGCCGGCTTTCACATAGCGTTCGGCCACTTCAAGTTGTGGTTTTTCCTTAAAAGCAGCCACTTTTCTAATCTCTCCCTTGACGGTATCCGCCGATTCCACATAACCATAACCCGTCTCAGGCCTTGAAGGCTTAATACCAATGGTGACGATAGCATCACTCTCAGCAGTGAAATCCAGTGCATTCTTGATCACCCTTCTGAATTCTTCGGGGTTCATCACCACGGCATCGGCTGGTGTTACCACCACATTGGCCTCAGGATCTTCCGCCTTGATGCGCCAACAAGCCCATGCAATGCAAGGTGCCGTATTGCGTGCAGCGGGTTCAGCAAGGATATGGGATTCGGGAATATCGGGCAGTTGCTGACGTACTATCTCCACATACGCCGCATTGGTCACCACCCAAAAGTTGGTCATCGGACAGATACCTTTGAAACGGTCGACAGTGAGTTGGATCAAAGTACGGCCACAACCCAAAATATCGATGAACTGCTTGGGATATTCAGGAGTACTCAACGGCCAGAAACGGCTACCTATGCCCCCGGCCATGATTACGATATGGTTGTTTCGCATATTGGTCTCTATTTGAGAAACAGACTTAGGCTTTAAGGCTTTCCTTGTACCAGTCAAACAGTTTTTGCACGCCTTCCTCAATCTCTATCTTGTGATGCCAACCAAGGGAATGCAGCTTGCTCACATCAATCATCTTACGCATGGTGCCATCCGGCTTGGAAGCATCAAACTCCACTTCGCCTTCAAAGCCCACAGCTTTGACTACCAGTTCAGAAAGCTGACGGATGGTAAGTTCCTTGCCCGTGCCCACATTGATGTGGCAATTACGGATCTCACCCAACGAAGGAATGGCACCTCCACGTCCTGCGGTATGGTCTCTGTCCACAACACCGTCTGCAGCATTCCCATAATGCACGCTGGAATACTTCTCGATTCCGATCACATCCTTGAAGTCCACATTGATCAAGATATGAACACAGGCATCTGCCATTTCCTCGCTCCACAGGAATTCTCGAAGTGGAGTACCTGTACCCCACAGTACCACCTTATTGTCAGAAATGCCATACTTGGCCAGCACTTTCAACACTTCTTCCTTTGAAGCAGAACCGCTTACGCCTTCAACGGGACGCTTATTCAAGTCGATGGCAATCTTCTCCCAAGCGCCTTCATGAATGAGTTTCGCCAGATACACCTTACGCATCATGGCAGGCATGACATGGCTGTTCTCCAAATGGAAGTTGTCGTTAGGGCCATAGAGGTTTGTGGGCATCACGGCTATAAAGTTAGTACCATACTGCAAGTTATAGCTCTCGCACATCTTCAGACCAGCAATCTTTGCAATGGCATACGGCTCATTCGTGTACTCCAACGGACCAGTGAGCAGATAATCCTCAATCATGGGCTGAGGAGCTTCTTTGGGGTAGATGCAGGTGCTGCCTAAGAAGAGGAGTTTCTTAACCCCATGGGCGTATGCTTCGCTGATGATGTTACACTGAATCTTCATATTCACCATGATGAAATCAGCCCTGTACAGCGAATTTGCCATAATACCACCAACGAAGGCTGCTGCCAGCACCACGGCATCGGGTTTTTCTCTGTCGAAAAACTCCTTCACGGCAACCTGGTTCGTCAAATCCATCTCCTGGATGGTCAAACCAACCAGATTGTTGTATCCACGTTTTTTCAGGTTATTCCAAATTGCTGAACCCACCAAGCCCGTATGGCCAGCAACATAAATTTTCGAATTCTTGTCTAACATGATTATAATGATTATTTAACAATACCTTTTTCCAAATACTCGGCTAAGTTCATCCTCACTTTCGCCGCAGCGCCTTCGGCGGCCACCTTGGCCATGTCGCTATCCACCATCAGCTTCACCAATTGCTCGAAACTGGTTTTGCTCGGATTCCAGCCCAACTTGGCTTTGGCCTTCGTCGGGTCACCCCAAAGATTAACGACATCTGTCGGACGGTAGAAGTCCTTACTGACCGCAACCAGCGTCTTACCGATGAGTTTCTCGGGGCCCTTCACGCAGACACCTTTCTCGTCAATGCCCTTGCCCTCAAACTTCAGCTCGATTCCCGCATGGCGGAAGGCTAATTCCGTGAACTCGCGCACCGAGTGCTGCACCCCCGTGGCGATGACAAAGTCCTCGGGCTTGTCGTTTTGGAGGATGAGCCACATGCATTCCACGTAGTCCTTGGCATAGCCCCAGTCCCTCAAACTGTCGAGGTTGCCGAGATAGAGACAGTCCTGCAAACCTTGTGAGATACGAGCAGCGGCCAATGTGATTTTACGCGTTACGAAAGTCTCGCCACGCCGTTCCGACTCATGGTTGAACAATATTCCCGAACAGCAGAACATGTCGTACGCCTCACGATACTCCTTCACAATCCAGTAGCCATACAGCTTGGCCACGGCGTAAGGGGAATAGGGATGGAACGGCGTGTTCTCGTTTTGGGGCACCTCCTCCACCTTGCCGTACAATTCGCTAGTGGAAGCCTGATAGATGCGGCAGGTCTTTTCCAAACCGGCAGCGCGCACGGCCTCCAGCACACGAAGCACGCCAGTGGCGTCCACGTCAGCTGTGAACTCCGGGCTATCAAAGCTCACCTGCACGTGGCTCTGCGCCGCAAGGTTATAGATTTCATCAGGGCGCACCTTGCCAATCACCTTGATGAGGCTCATGGAGTCGCCCATGTGGCCATAGTGCAGATGAAAATGGGGTTTGCCCTCAAGGTGAGCTATCCTCTCACGGAAGTCAACGGAGCTACGACGGATGATGCCATGAACATCATAGCCTTTTTCTAATAGAAATTCAGAAAGGTATGACCCATCTTGACCAGTCACACCAGTTATTAAAGCTCTTTTCATAATTTAATATTTCGTTGTTAATTTGAAAACTATTATATATCACTTGTGGACAATCTCTTCGGTTTAGAGTTTCTGATTTTAAAATATTGAGGTTGTGTGTTTTATGGTAAATTTTTGCGGCAGACTTTCAATTGATTATAGCTTCGCTCGGTCAGTAACAATTTGTGGTGACAATAAACTGACCATAAGCATGTTGTGAAGAGTGTTCACAACTTTAGGTTGAAAAAATCACTTCATATTTGCTTACAAAGATAGTATTTTTTAGTTGAGAGTTGAAAGACAATTGAAAATGGAAATTTAGAGTTTATATAGTATGATTTGTACCAGTTGTACAAAGATAAGTACTGATAAAAATCTGTAACATTTTCCCTATTTGGTTGTATTTGGCTCAAATCAGCTAATACAAGCCGAAGATAAAGGGAGAGATAAGAAAAAAATTTCAAGCTGTTAAACGGATGGTACTGAGATGTTTATATATTGTCGGTTTTAATCATTCGTTTTGTTTTGAAAAGGTGATAGAACTCGTTGGGAATTGAACCATATCTGAGAGACCATAGGGCTGCCTACTTGCTTATATTACAGAGCCTTCAAGGCTGTATGGATGACCTTTTAGCACTAGTTGCGGTACTGGCAGCGAGGGAAGACTGGAAGGTCGCTGTATTGTTTACTCCTTCTTATTTAACCAATTGTTTAACTTTTTAAAAAGCCATTCCTTAACTATTCTATGTATTTGAGCCTTTTGCGGTATTATTCCCGACCAACTCAATACTGCCCAAAATGCTACCAAAATCCACCCAAACCAATATAGATAAATAACAGGCAATGAACAATTTTCAGGTTTAGGATATAATTTAACGGAAAGAAAAACAGCAAACAACATGGCTATTATTAAACCTGTAATAATACTAGCCAATGAGTTTGACAGTTTTTCAATATTCTTTTTATGATAGGTCAAATCCTCACGTAGCCCTTTTATAGTATTCTGGTCGCTTTCATGCATTTTATCTGCTTCCGCTTGCAAATCCGCTTTTTCTTTGTTCAGTTTTTCTTCCAAAGCATCCAATTCAGATTTGTGGGCTTCTTCGATAATCTCCAATACTTCCGAGGCAGTTCTATCAGTATATGCATTGATATCATTCAATGTGCGGTCAGCCAACAGTTTAAGTGCAATATTTGAAGTTGTTGCTTGAAGAAAAAGAGCCTCAGAAATTTGACCGTTACTTTGTTGTTGTTTCAACTGGTCGTAAAAACGCATCATCAATTGGTCATCTATCTCTACACCATTATAACATTCACTCATCAGAAGTTTCTGATTGAGGCCATCGCTGGACGACGGGTAATTTGTCCACATAATAGTTGAAAGAAAAACATCCGTAGAACAAGCAGGTATGGCATGATTGAGAATGTTGATACGTTTGTCGTGCGAAGCCGATGAGATTACTCTGTTGGTTGACAGAAGAAGTGCTTTGCTATTTTTGAGACTTGTACACGCAACATTACCCCTAAGCCTATAGATATATGTTATCGAGTTGACATCATTGTCGAGCATATTAAGCTCGTTATAAAATAAGTTGCGCGTACCTTTGTTGGTATAAACATCCTTTATGATTTCAGAAAGGGTTATTACATCAATATCATAGCCTCCTTCTTGAAGGTCAGGACGACCCTTGATTTCCACTTTCCATTGTTCCAAAATGGTAGAAAACTCTTGAAGTTTCACGTCTATCTGCATACCAGTTATTCCCTCTCGATGGGCCATCTTTAATAAACGCGAACTCTTTCGAAGGTCATAATTATTTGTAAGAAGCCTGTCACGGGCATCTGTCATCGTACAGACAACCTCATTGTAGTTATGATTGAAAATGCAAAACTTGGCACCGTTGTCTTGCAACAGTTGCATCAGTTCATTGGCTAAATGATAGTTGGCTTCATCGTTGAGTTTAAGAAGATTAAAGATAATAGGTGCATCCAAATAGACTTCAACTTCTTTAAGATTGCCATTCATCTTATTTAAATCTTGCAGACAAACCAAAGATGAAATAGCATGACCTTTTGCCAACTTAACCATTAGGTTTACTGTTTCTGGCTCATTTTTATCGGCTTCTATTAAGAACTTAGAAATAATGTATTTTAACCTTTTTTCTTCTTTCTTGTATTTGGTCAGTTGTTCGCACAATTCTTGTACATTCCCCAATGTTAAGTCAACGTCATACTGATCCATAAAATGGAGAAGTCCTTCCTCAATTTGCTGCTTATTAAATGCAACAGGAAAATCTTTTGAATATGCCTCAATTTTGTCTACCATTTCGTCAAAACCAGCAACCAAATTGTCTTTTGGGTGTTTGTTTCCTTCTACAGCAACCTTTTCCTTATTGACGAAATAGATTCCATCTTGCAATTTAAGGAGGCCATACTTTTCTTTGGTCATCCTATCAAAAATACTGATTATGGCTCCATCCGTAATATTAGTCAGGCCATACTCATCTTTCAAACTATTGCGAATGGCCAACATCTCTGCTGTTTCTGCCTGCATTACTACCAAACAATGACAAAAGAGCGGAATATAAGCATCAATTATGTCGTGATGAAACCTTTCAAAATTATATTGGAGAAAGGCAAGGCCATAAATTCCTTTTTCCATATTCAATTGTTTTTCTGTTTTTTACTTGCTGAAGCCTTTGGTACAGCATCAACTACAATGATAGGGAATGTCTGCTCTCCTTTCGCTTCCATTGTTTTTTTGTGTTCAAATGCACTTTCAATTCTACTCAAATCCACTTCACTCTCCTTGATAATCATAAAGATTCCATATTCAGCAGATTCAGCCTTAAAATAATCAGGCAACTGGCAAACATAACCATGTAGAAGGTCTTGATTACTTGAACGTTTTATCTCAACCACTGTTTTACCCTTTGAACCTTGTGTGAATTTAAAATCAAGTAAACCAGGCCCTGAATTGTTTTCGCGTGTTATATCTACATCAGCGTCAGAGGCTTTAATATATGTGTCGGCCACAGTTAGCAGATAATACTGCCAATCAGTCTCGTCTGGTTTACGTTCTTTGCGGTTGAAGATTCTCCACATATAGTTGTCTTCCACAAGCTTCTTAAACTGTTCTATTATTGCACAAACAACCTGAAAAACACCTTTGGGGTTATCACCCTTAAAATATTGCAGAAGGTCCAATGGCAAATCAGTAGCCATATCCTGCAACCGAGCAGTTAAATATTCGTCATTCTTGTCTTCGCTAAAATCATACGAAACCGCTTTCAATCCCTTAAAATAATTCATAGCCACTTGATACCCTTTGGGATTGTTGAAAATGGCGTTTTTCCAATCGTTTTTCTTGTAGAAGCGATATTGGTTCCAACTAACTCCAATGGCTTCGGCCACACGTCGTTTCAACCGAGTGGTATAATTCACAATGCTGTCTATGTCCTCGTAACTTGTGGCAATGGGCATGTTGGCAAGTATTATTGTGGGTAAGAACAACACCGGTTTTCGATTATAAACTGGCAACAATATTGGCTCATCACTTGTTTGTGTTGTGAACTTCGTCGTTTTAATACCCAGTTCAGCAGCCATGCGAGCAGTGTAAGTGACAATTCTTCGAATGAGGATAGCGATAGTCATGTCACTGATTCTGTCCATCGAAATATTGTCTTCAAAAATTGGCATCAGCAAAAAGATTTCAGAATCTTCATAGCCTGCCGAGATTATGTCAATGGCAGTATCGGCCAATTGTTGCGAAAGCGCTCCACTAATACCTCTGCCATTTGTGTTGGTTTTTGAAAAGCCTAATCCCGTGTTTGAAATCTCCTTGAACGTGAATCGGTTTACAATCTGATGATAAAATCTATCACTATTATTATTTATCCTAACATAAGGCACTAAATGAAGAAACTTGTTAAAATAGTCCAAAAACTCATCGTATGCACCAACAAACTCGGGCACTGGACAATTCTTCAACAGCAAAGGGTCAATATGAAGATGTGAATCCACATCAAGCATACCATCGAACACTCCTTTCTGAAAGAAGGAACGATGAGGAACTTTATAATATTTGCTGTAGTGAAGAGCCATTTGTATTACTTTTCTTTTGGCAAGGTGTTTGCAAGGTCAAAGGGCTTGCTGTAGCTTGCGAGATGCTTGCCTTTTTGCATGCCTTTGATGTCCAATCCCTCAAACTTCTTGTGCGCCACAGCAGCAATACTGCAATACACGAATAAAACTTTTGTTTGGGCAACTCAATCACCACTTCAATGTCATATTCATCCTCTAGGATGACAGGATTGGCCCAACGATTATAAACGGAATGAGGAGGAGGAGATAGTCTTTCAAGGCCTTAAAACAATTCAAAAACTCTTTCACGTTCTAGAACGATATTTTCTGCGTCTGCGAGGGGACTACCTTGGCATGGATCTAAGTGCGATTCTACTTTTTCTTGAAGCGGTGTTTGGCTGGGTCTGTTCGACAAGAATATATGTCAACAACAAGAATAGCCGTGTCGCGAATCTGGTATTCTATACCATAGTTTTCCACAAAGAGTATCCGAACACCATGAAAGTCGGTGAGCCGTCCTATCTCGGGCATCGTTGCAAGCAGAAGAATCTGCTCATGAATCATGCGAAACAACTTGCGGCTATATGTGTCGCTACCATTGCGCTCATCAAAATAGGACAAGATGGCTTCAAGATTGTCCGAAAACTGCGGACTGTAAAGGATTTCTAAAGCCATTTCGCAAAGCGGACTTGAAACATCTCTTCGGTAAGGCATGTGCCAGCGGCAAGACTCTGTTCGGCCTTATGAACGGATTCTATCATTTTGTCCGACAAGACAATACGGCCAAATTCGTCGGTCTTAAATGGTTCGTCATGGTTAATCTGGGTCAAGAAGAATGCGTGCAACTCTTCATTTGTGATAACATCGCCAATGTTATGGTCCTTCCATGGACCTTCAGTGTGCGTCATGTTCATCAAAGCCACGGCCGAATAGCGGTTGTATTCGCTGTACACCATGTCAAACATCTGCTGCTCATCGTCGGTAAGCACTAAATCATCATGATAGTTGTCAGGATTGATAGAGCGTTTCTTGTATTTTTTGAACTCTTGAAACACAACTGGCACAACAGGTCCATAGGTCCATGCCTCAATAGACTCGTAAAAGAACGGCTCGTCAAAAAAAGCCAGATGAAACCCCTGCATGTAATACAACAACTTCTGTAATTTGAGATTAGATAGCGTGTCTCCATGCTCCACATCTGTCTTGCAGACTATCTTTTTTGCTATGTCTATTGCGTTGTATGCCATATTATTGTTTGTTTCATAATGCAAAAGTACTCAATCTTTTAATTCCTCGCAACCCTTGGGAACGCATAGGATTACAACCTTCCGTCGACAAGCTTGCGGTCCAACGTGCACTTCACATCAAACACCACATGCTTGTCCTTCAACAAGCCGGGGACATCCAAACCCTCAAATTTCTTGTGTGCCACGGCAGCAATGCAGGCGTCAAACTTCTTCTTGGGCAGTTCGTTGGTGACTTCAATACCATACTCGTGCTTCACGATAGCAGGATTGGCCCATGGATCGTAAATGGTGATATTGAGGTTATACTCCTTCAAGGCCTTGTAGATATCGATGACTTTGGTGTTGCGCACATCAGGGCAGTTTTCTTTGAAGGTGAAGCCAAGGATAAGGATGTCGCTATTCAGCACTTGGATACCTTTCTTCAGCATCAGCTTGATGGTCTCCGTGGCCACATACTCGCCCATGCTGTCGTTCATCCGGCGACCGGCGAGGATGATTTCAGGGTTGTAGCCGTGACGCTGAGCACACTGGGCCAGATAATAGGGGTCAACACCGATACAGTGGCCACCCACCAGACCAGGACGGAAGGGCAGGAAGTTCCATTTGGTGCCAGCGGCTTCCAACACATCAAGGGTATCAATTCCCATTTTATTGAAAATCTTTGAGAGTTCGTTTACGAAAGCGATGTTTATGTCGCGCTGAGAATTCTCAATTACCTTTGCAGCTTCGGCCACCTTCATGGTCGGAGCAAGGTGGGTGCCAGCCGTGATAACACTGGCATAAACTTCGTTAACGTACTTACCAATTTCAGGAGTGGAACCAGAAGTCACTTTCTTGATGTGCTCCACGGTGTGTTGCTTGTCGCCTGGATTGATACGCTCAGGGCTGTAGCCACCATAAAAATCTACATTCATCTTCAAGCCAGAAACCTTTTCCACTACGGGGATGCATTCGTCTTCGGTCACACCCGGATAGACGGTAGATTCATAGACTACCACATCACCTTTGCCGATGACCTTGCCCACGGTGGTGCTGGCACCTACGAGAGGCGTAAGGTCGGGGTTGTTGTCGCTATCCACAGGGGTTGGAACTGCGACGATATAGAAATTGCAGTCGCGGATCTTCTCGATGTCGCTGGTACAGACGAAGCCATGGTTGTTGATGGCATCCTGTAGCAGTTCGTCACTCACTTCAAGTGTGGCATCGTGGCCAGCCATGAGAGCATCGCAACGCTTTTGGTTCATGTCGAAACCCACGGTGGGGTATTTGGTTGAGAAAAGGCGTGCCAAAGGCAGGCCGACGTAACCGAGACCGATTACACAGATTTTAGTGTCTTTCATTGTTATAGTGTTTTTAATTGTTTAGCGGTTAGGGGTTAGGGGTTAGCGGTTAGTGGGTTTGGGGGATTCTAACTGTTTTTCGAAGGAAGAATGCAAACCTGACAACTGCTTTCCTATAATATTTATTCTTTCTTGTTCCTTGTCAAATTCTTCGTCAGTAATATACTCTAAATCATGCGCTATATCAAGCTGACATAAAGATTCTGCAAGAGATCCGTATGCTATCTCTAAGAAATGAATTTTTTCTTTAATCGAAAACCTACCAGAACCTTCTGCAATGTTCGATGGTACCGAAATCAAAGATCTACGCAGTTGGTCACCCAATGCATAAACTTCATATTTGGGAAACTTTTGAAGAAGTTTGTAGACTTCTTTAACTAGTGCCTTTGATTCTTGGTAAACTCTTAAGTCGAAAAAAGAAAACTTGTTCATGTTGTTTGTTTTTATCGATTAGCGGTTAGTGTTTAGCGGTTAGCGTTTAGCGATTTTTGTCGCGGCTCGCTAACCGCTAACCCGTAACCGCTAACCCATAACCGCTAACCTCATAGATTAGCTTTATACCATTCAATAGCCTCATTCAATCCACGGGCAAAATCATACTCAGGATCATAGCCCAAAAGACGTTTTGCTTTGCTGATGTCGGCATTAGAGTGTTTGATATCGCCAGGACGGTCAGGACCGAAGTTAGGCTCTATATTTTTGCCCAAAGCTTTTGTGAGGTCATAATAAATGTCAATCAAGTATTCACGACCACCGTAGGCCACATTAAAGGCCTCGCCGCTAGCCTCATCGGGAGCAAGACAAGCTTTGAGATTAGCCTCAATCACATTCTCAATATAAGTGAAGTCGCGGCTCTGTTTGCCGTCACCATTGATAGTGGGCTGTTCATCGTTAATCAGCATCTTGATAAACTTGGGAATCACAGCTGCGTAGGCACCATTTGGGTCTTGGCGACGGCCAAACACGTTGAAATAGCGAAGGCCTATAGTCTTCAATCCATAATGTTTGGTGTATTGCTTGGCCCACTCCTCGTCAGCACGTTTGCTGAGGGCGTATGGAGATAACAAGTTACCCTCTACACCTTCTTTTTTCGGAAGATGGGCTTCATCTCCATAAACTGAGGAACTGGAAGCATACACAAAGGTCTTTACTTTGTTCTGTCTTGCTGCCTCCATCATGTTCAATGTGCCTTGTATGTTGTTGGCGCAATAGAACAAGGGCATTTCGATGCTTCTTGGTACGCTGCCCCATGCGGCCTGATTAAGTACATAGTCCACACCTTTGCAAGCTTTCATGCAGGTATCAAGGTCCTTGATGTCGCCTTTGATGAACTCATAATTGGGATTGTCAAGGAACAAGTCCACATTAGCTTGTTTGCCCGTGCTGAGGTCGTCCAAGCAGCGGACTTTATAACCTAATTTAAGTATGGCCTCGCAAAGGTTGGAGCCAATGAATCCGGCACCGCCTGTGACGAGGAATAAGGTGCCTTTTGGAAATTTCAGGTGTGTGTACATTTATTTGAAGTTTTATTTAATATCGTTCCGATTTAGTTTAGAGTTGAGTGTTTAGAGTTTAGAGTCAGTGGTTAGTTTAGAGTTTAGAGTTGAGAGGTAGTGAGAAGTTGAGAGTAAAAGTTGAGCGGGCCCGATGAGGGCAACGCGGATCTTTGTTTTATTTTAGATTTGTGTAAGATTTGCTTCCCTTCCATCCCTTCCCCCCTTCACAGCTCCGCCCTGTCAGTCACATTCCGTGGTGACAATGGGCTCTCTTTGTGTGAGTTACAGGTATGGGCTATAACTCGGGAGTTGAGGTGGGATTGGATTGCAAAGATAGTGGTTAATTGATAATTGACAATTGAGAATTAGTTTAGTGGTGAACTGCCAAGTAAGCCCTTTCTTTCCATTGGATTGTCGGTTGTCAAGCCTAAGCTTTCCCCCAATAGGTTATCAATGTACCCATTAGCAACACAAGAGCAAACGCCAGCTTCCAGTCCATATAGAGCAGATAGCTCACAAGACCTTTCTCCATTGGTTGTACTTGGCTGGGATGAGCCAAAACAGGTCACAAACTAAGTGGTAAAACGTGCTTCGGTGAAAAAGTGAAACTTTTAGAATTGTGGTGTTTATTGTACTAACCCTGAATCCAAATACAACGTATCTATTATCTGATTATTCTCGATTGTATAGTCTGATACTCTAATTACTTTTAGACACGTATTTACTTCTTGAGTGGGTTTAATATCTATACTTGTTGATGACGATGCTTTCCACACATAAACCATCGCAACAATTATCGCAGCAATAAAAAAAAGCATTTGTCCAATGGAAAAACATCGGACATTACCTTGATATATCGGGCTTTGATTTTGCTCCATTCCATCATCTTTTTTATTCTTTGGATTACCAAGATGACCAGCCAAGGCCATTAAGGTGAATATTCCAAGTATAATGGATGCCACAAAGTATACCAATGCAATAAGCAATGTGGTAGAATTAGACCGCGCTGCATCCGAAGAGAATATCTTATCAGTAAATGCCACACAAAGTGATATGATTGCCGTCGACAAAGCAATGAGTTGCTTAGTAATATCAGCAGCAAAATCAAATGATTTTGTTATTCTTTGATTCTCTTCCATAGTATTTAGCAGAAAGGCCACAGAGGGCAAAGGCTTAACCTCACGCTAGAGAAAGTCCTATCCTCAACCAAATAACGGTTTTCTTTCTTGGTCTGTTCACTGATTTGAACACAAAAACGTCTTATGTTTCGTTGTGCATCTGCAATACGCGAACTGTTGTAACGATCACTGACAGACATTCTATCAACACCAGTAGTTACAAATTCCCGTAATTGAGCCTCTGCAGCAGCAGAAAACTGACAATTTAGTCTACTCACCTCATTGTGAGCTTCCTGAATAAGGCTATTGATTAGTTCTTCTCTTGTCATGGCATCTTAATTTGATAATAATTATGTTTATTAGCTCTTCTGAAAGTGAATTAAACCACACAACCACTGATAGATATGAAATATCGCTAATAGTATCAACCTAATATAATTGCCACCCTTTTATCTTAACGCTCCTCATGCCACAACCACAACCCCTCTTTCGTTCTGCCAAGCACGTATGGTATTGCATAGATTTGTTTGAAAGAAGTCTTGAATTGAATAATTATCGTACATCATCCTGTATAGGTAATCCTCGGAATACTTTGCCGTGTTGACCAAAGCTCTAGAAACATACCCAACATAATCATGTCCCCTGAAAATATCGTAATTGCTCTCTTGCTCTAACGTTTTCTCCTCTATAAACCGTTCCAACTGAGATGGTGTAATATTCAATTTCTCTTGTAAAGCATCATCGCAGTTTCGTTTCCAATTAGTCACCAAATCGTGGGCATCATAGTTCCACACTTTAGATACTTTAACGACATCTTCAAACTCACATAATAAGTGATGACAATCGACAAATATCCTCTGATACCCTAGATAACGAAGTACTGGCATTACTTTTCTTTCAGCTTCATCAAATCCAGCTATTGTGGCAAAACCCTGCCTAACCGATGTAGACTCCGACAACATCATTTCCAAATCACGCCTGTCAGTAATAAAAACATTATTGGGGAAAGTCTTTGGTGGTGTCAGATATGATGTATAATCCTTGTCTCTGATTCCGAAGATGTTCGCCTCTGGATTGTCCGAACTGACATAACTCACAATGTCCTCAACATTGGAAAATCCACCATTACCCTTGTCATTAACGCCCTGCCTTACGCTAACGGTTGCATCCGAAAACAGTCGGCCAAATACCGCCACGTCAGCACTTCCCTCCACAACAACCCACACCTTGGAGACCCCGGATTCTGATTGAAGTGCCAGTTTCAAGGACTCACGGGTCATCTTTGGCTCTTGAATGATGTCATACAAATCTGCCATCAATTCCTACCTTTTGAGATCTTATACAAGTCCGTAGTATAAGACCATTCTGCATTAAAGACTTGAGGAGAATGGGTTGCAATAATAAACTGATAACCACATAGAGTAGCCAAACCTTTAATCATCTTCATGTATTGGTATTGCCATGCCATATGAAGAGATAGCTCTGGTTCGTCGATAAGCACAAGCGCTCCTGTCTTAGCCATAAATAACAACTCACACAACTGTATGAGCAAGTGCTTCTCACCAGATGACAACTTGTCGAGCGGGATAATAGTCCTGTCGGCATCCGTAGATACAAACCGAAATCCAAAAACGGGTTGCAATTCCATAGTCTTATTTGCGAAAACAAGACTGTCAATAGTTCGCTTAAAAAACGACAAACGATCTGAATACTCTTTCGCTTCAATGGGATTATTCAAAATCTCATTGACCCTAGCCGAATATTTGCGTAAATCTATCTTGAAAAAACTTTCATGGTCAATACTAATATCAGATTTTCTTTCTAGTATTCTTGCATCTGTGATATAGTGGCATATCATACTCTTAAGAAACATGTCAATGTTGACTCCACGATTGTCAATCCTGAAATCGGCACTAAAAGAGTTGTCAAAGTCACCACAACCATCGTTCACAGCCATGGACTCTATCGTTTTATTGCCTCGAATAAGAGCGACCTTTAACCTGACATTTGGCTTCATATATTCGTCTGTATCTTCCTCCAACTCCGGATATTTCACCAATCGATCAATTGATAATGAAGTATCTCCGTCGAACAACAACGAGCACTGATCGAATGGAATGTCTACTAACTTTCTGAACTCTCCACATACAACGTAAGCAATCATGTCTAAAATTGTAGTCTTGCCATAACCATTGGGGCCGGTCAAGAAATGAATGCCATCACAAGTTTTTTTATTGAGTACGATGTCGTAGTCGTAAAGCCCGAAAAGGCTTTTTATCTTTATACCTTCAACCATTTAACTTTGGAAATAATTGCAAAATTTTGTTCCTTGTTTTTTCATTGACAAGAAGATTTGACTCGCGATAAATATTCTTGTTGCCATCCGAAGTCACCACAGCGGTATAAGAGGGATAATCGTCAGACTTGCTTTTGTTATTATCACATTGAACAGCCCTCAAATTGTCAATATGCCAAATCAATTCTTCAGAATACCCCAACTGCTCAAGCATTGCCACAGGACAAATATGATCAATCTCCCAACCATACAGATTGTCTTTGATTCCATACTTATCCCATGATATCCAAGCTCCACAAGCATCCTTGCGAAACATATCGGGATTAAAACCCTCCACAACCCTGGCTTTTTGCCATACAGCCAACTTCAAATCACTAGTTATGGTCATATCACAAAAACAAAAATCACTTGAAAATATTTGGGTTGAAAATATTGAATTTGAAATTTTCCAGCGAACTCTTTTCTACTTACATCTTCTCAACTGTCTTTCAACTCTCTCAACTCTCAACTTCCAACTACTCTAAACACTACACTCTCAACTCTAAACTCTTCACGGCTCCGTCCCGTCACCCACAAACCAGCGATGACAAGGGCTTGACAGCAAACGAGTTATCGGACTTGCCCGGAAAGGAAAACAAATCCAAAAACTTTATAGTTGGTTGCAAAGATAGTGTTTTTTTAGTTTAGAGTTTAGAGTCAGTGGATAGTGTAGAGTTGAAAGTAGTTAGTTGAGAGTAAAAGTTGAGCGGGCTCAATGAGGGCAACGCGGATCTTTGTTTTGTTTTAGATTTGCGGAAGATTCGCTTCCCTAAAAACATGCCGAAGAGGCCAATCATCGGCTTGTAGGCATGTCGCCCGACCAACCGTGACCAAGATCCCAATGCTCGTCGTATACAAACTCGAAATACGGGAGTGCAAACGCCTGCTCTATCAAAGTGGTCAGCTCCTCTTGGATTGGCTCTGCCCAATGGCCTACCAGCACGATGAACTTGTCGATGGTCCAAGCAACACGGCCACGGGGTATTTGCGTGTAATCCCCTTTGAACTTCGTCTCGGAGTGCTTGGCCAGCGCACGGAAGTATTCCCTCGACCACACTTGACGATGCAGATGCGGATAGTTGATGAAAGGCTTTCCCTTCTCGGCAGCCTCCTCCACCTCTCGTGGAGTAAGCTCCTTCTTCCGCACCCCAAACAGACTATGGTCTTCAGGGTCATACCAGAATATCCCCACCGAAGGCATCGGCTCGTCGAACGACTTCATATCGGCCATTTGAGCTTGATGCTCGTTTTCGTCTAGTCTAGTCATACGAGTTTAGGGTTTAGAGTTTAGAGTTTAGAGTTTAGAGTTTAGAGTCGGTGGTTAGTTTAGAGTTGAAAGTATTCAACATCAAAATATGGGTGTAACGGGATGACATGCCTGCTGGCTAATGTATTTAAAGCCACTTCAGGTATTTCTTACTGATGTTAGTAGCTTGCCTGAGACAATCCTTCAAAGCAGCAAATTGCATGACTCACGGATGTTGAAAGTCTCCTCATATAATTCACGTGCATCGGGACAGAGGCCTCGGGCCATGTCGATGACGATGTTGGAGCTGTTGGCCCGTCGCTGCTCAAAGTCTTGCAACAGACCGTGTTCCTTGGCGGTCTCATACCACAGCGAGCCTTCCCGATGCGTCACGGCAACAAGTTCCTCCGAATTCATGTCACCATATTTCCCCATAACCTGCTCCATGATACGGATGTCGTTGATGGAAAACTCGTCGTCGTCAAACTCACGACCGGCAACGGGGGTGACACGAATACCCTGACCATTGAACTGAAGAGTGATGAAATCGCTCAGCAGCACAGGTCCGTCCGACAACTCCTCAAACACATCCACCGATACCGGACCCAAACGCCAAACGGAGAATGGGATGCCAAGAAACGGCGTATGGTATTGCTGCACCGAACATTCCTCCATCAAGAACAGCAGTTTCAATATTTCCGTCTTGTAGGGGTACTTGGCCCGTTGTGAGATATACAGCACCGTGTTGCCTAATTTCTGTCTATTCGGTTCGGAGAATCTACACATGGTGTGTGGCTTTTTAGATCGCGAAGATACATATTTTTCGGAAACAGCGTTTTTTTAGTTTAGAGTTGAGTGTTTAGAGTCGGTGGTTAGTTTAGAGTTGAAAGTTTTTTGAATTATGCGTGTTTCAGCCATCAGTCTTTGGTTGCCTGATAATAAGTGCCCATTTATTCCATTCACCGCAACGGATTTAAAAGCTTAGAGTTGATAGTCGACAGTTGAGAATTATTTTCCTTTGAGAGTTTTGATTATGGAGGTTAGGATTTTTATACTTTTCTCCAGTACAATACTTGCCATAACTACCAACTCTAAACTCTCAACTTCAAACTCTAAACTTCCAACTACTCTAAACTCTACACTCTCAACTCTCAACTAACCACGGCTCCGCCCCGTCATCCACAATCCAGCAGTGACAAGGGCGTGATTATAAACGAGTTATCGGAATTGTACTGAAAAGATAACAACCCCGAAACCCTATAGTTGGTTGCAAAGATAGAATAAAAAACATTTAAAAATGAGATTTGGAAAAATTTTTCGGAAAAACATTGAGAGTTTAGAAACACAAAAAGCGGATTAGGCGTTTTTGCCAGACCCGCTTTTCATGGTAATTAAATCGAAACAATTTACCAGATGCTTCGTCCTAAACCGGACGATGTGCACTTTTCCAGTCATCAATAGCATGATATTGAAGCCTTTCAAATTCTCTTCGATCAAAATATTGCGCATACTCCGGGCGATTGATGATGTTAAACAATGATGCTTTCATCCGCTCCCCCTCATCACCAGCAATGTAAACTTGGTTGCAAAACGATTCCCACAGACCATGTTTGATCTCCTTATAGTAAGGATCTAGCATCTCTTCTGTAAACATCCATGCCTTATGGAAATCTATATCAAAGCCATTCCTTCTTACACGGTCAAGATTGGTTTGCATGTCGTCTCGGGGATTAACATAAAGGTTATAAGCAAAAGCTTGTCCCGAAATGGCCTTGCTTTTCAGAATGTCTTGGGCGTAAAGGGTCAACATGTCTTTAGGAAACAGTTTGGTACCTTGTTCCATATCGTGATAAATCTGCAAAGACAAATCGGGGTCGTGCCGGAAATAGAAGGCCTCCACCACATCTTCGCATCGGAAAGGAGATGACTCTTGAAAGAACAAACCCTTTTGTTTTGCCGTTCTCGGGAAGACTTGCAACCCTATGGAACGGAAACAGGTTTTGAAAGATAGATCGGGATGAAGCTTATGAACATAGATTACACCGAAAGGATAAGCCGTAGTGTCAGTAATAGGCTCATAAACATCGTCCCCAAGATATTTTGTTGTTGCGAAAAATGCCGCAACCGAAATGTCTGTGGTGAAGTCCAACAGGCCCGTATTGAATCCATAGTGTTGAGACAAGCCCCAATAATTCATCTCTATGAATATGGGCTTTTTCCTTGGGGGCAGATAGATTCCCCGGTCAAAAAGCATAAAGAGAGGATGGGATTGCAAGAGGAACTTGAAATCGGCATACTTGAGGTTGCTGATAAGTCTCTCATCCAAAGTCTTCCTCGCAAAAGACGATTGTATTTTATCGTACGGCTTGTTTTGGCCTCGAAAGATGAAACGGTGCGACCTGAGATTAGGTTTAAGGGAGTATCGTTTGCTGGTTAAGCGTTTGAGGACAAAGGCATCGTCGTCGGCATCATTGACAAAATCGACGGAAGGATCGTCCATCCAGCCAGTGAAATAATGTATTGTGTCCTCCCATGCGCCTTCCAGTTGGAAGATCTGGTCCTCCAACCCGATGAGCCCACCAACAAGTTCAACGATATTGGGAAGTGCTTGAATCTCTTCTGATGTCCTTGGCGGCTGTTGCATATTCGTATTGTTAATGCAATGGCGTTTTTTCAACAATTATGCCCTATCACATTCCTCGGTGACAGGGCATTAATTCACAAAACAGCTTGTGAAAAGACTTCATAATACAAGTGGAACGGCTGTTTACGGCTTCGCTCAGTCAGAGACAATTCGTGGTAAGTTTTAGTTTAGAATTGTGTGTTCAGAGTCAGTGGAGAGTGTAGAGTTGAAAGTTTTTGTATGGTTTAAGACCCATGCTCACAGGAACCAGAAGCACCTTTTTTGCTTGGTTGTACTTGGCGGGAATGAGCCGGTACAGGGCGAAGATGATGGGGAAGATGAGATAGAAGTTGAAGGAGGTGAAGGGTATAATGTTTTTTATTTTGTTTGTGTTAAGCTTGTTGCGAATTGAAGCATATTTGAGAGACCTACGGACGTCCACTTCATTATTTAGCTGGGGCTTTTCAAACTATGCGAACACCTCACCATTCCTATGGCTCTGGTTGGGCGAGAAGACAGGGAGTGCCTTGTTTATTGATTAATTAAACTATTCATTATTATTTTCATCGGAATCATCTGCATTATCTTCTATCAACCCCAACACTCCTAAGGAAAAACTATCAATATGTCCACAGTTGTTACAAACAAGTGTAACCTTTGGCATTATTAGACCACCTAATTGTAACCCTTTGTATTGCTGTTGGATAATATCAACAGAGTACCCGTCAACAAATGAATACTTTGACTGATGACAAATAGGACACACAAAAGATTTAACCCTTTTTGAAAGTGTTTCAATTATTTGTTTCTTTTTCAATTCGTCCATCGGAATCAATCGCTTTTAGTGTTTTTGTTAGTTTATCTTTTAATTCTTGAGGGTTATTATATGTGATTAATCTATTGGAAAGGAGGTCTACCTCTTTCCATTGATTTTCTTCACGACTAAGATTGACTACCATAAGAACTAGCTTGCCCAAACTATGAGCTATTCCTATCTCATAAAACACGTTTGGATTTCGACCGTCAAGAACTGCAACAATCACTTCAGATTCAAGAATCATGCGTATAATACTCTTTCTAAGGTCAGTGTTATCAGCTATTAATTCATCATCACTCCTGCGGAAGATATATCCTGCCTGTTTGCACGCTTCAGCAATTATGTTCTTTGTTTTTTCAAACCTGCGGTTGAAAGGCATTAGACACATCACGGTTTTTTCATCCACTTTCACTTCGGGCAGATTAATTCCCATATTCTCAAAAAAAGAGAAATCAGGGAATTCTGTCCTAATGATCATGTCTTTATTAGGTTCTTGGACAAATAAAATGCGGTTAGCATCTTCCAAGAATCCCGGGTCTTGAACAAGAGGATTTGAAGAAACATAAATTTTGTTCTCTACATATTCACGCTGAGGAGAAATCATATTCCCTAATTCTTTTTGATAACTTTTGATCCGTTTTTGGGAGCGATACAGAATCATCATAGAAACAATCGCTGCCAAAATAGATACTATTGCACCTAATATTGCATAATTATATATCGTTTCCATATTTAAAGAACTATTACAATTAAAATTAAACAAACGACATCAATTGAATACTCACCAACAAGCCAGAATGCGATACCCTTCTTTGTATGGTTAGAATTTCCACGCAAATCCATTATCTTTCTTCTAAAGAAACAAAGTGCAATTACACAGACTGCCATAAATCCCACAATCTTAAATGCAGTCAATAAAGTAGATGAGGTGTTGTTTTCTAAAAAGTAACGACCAATAATGAACGATGAAAAAACAGATAGTAGGTCAATTGCCAATTCTGCAAAGAAGTCTATAGCATCTATTTTATCCGCACCAACAGCAATAAGATTTTTCATTGCCGAAAAAAGACAAAGAATAATCAATGGGAGGAGCAGGATATCTATCATTGACAACAATTTACCTGCATATGTGACAACACTTAATGAATCTGCAACCGAATTAACGGAATACACCACCGTATCTCCAGTAAGTTGTAATAAAAGCATATGTTTAAAGATTTGTTTTTATATTCATTTTATTATTTATTTTATAAAAAATCTCTCTCCCTGCGCATTTTTTAACCTCCTGTATATCTCATCAAGAGAATTATCTGCTATTGGTATTTCATAACTATAACGTTCTTTAACATGTTTAAGAATTGAAGAATTCAAAACCGAAAACCTATCAATGCGAGCATCATAAAAGAATGACGAATCTTCAACTGCTTTTGTAAACATCTTTAATTCCGACTCGTTTAAAATAGCCACTTTAGGATTATCAATCCATCGTTTAGGCATCTTGGACGGCAGCATATTGGCCATTTCTATTTCCTCATAAATCCATGGTGATGGGGTCTTCTTGCTGTCTTTTTCATATTTAATGGAATTATTGGAATCGATAAATATAACTAACTCACAACATTCCATCATCTTCATTAGAGCCATTGTAAGCATGCAATGTATATTTGATGTAGTAATATTGCGCTTGCTATAGTAATACATATACTTATGTGCAGCCTTGTCATAATAACGGCTGTATTCATAGTCGATTTTTTCCAATAGCTTGTCAGAATACTTCCAGAAAACCGAATCTACAAAACAGCGCAGACTAAGATTCTTATGCAACCAATAAGAAAACTGTTTTACTAATTTCAAATCACGATGCGAATGAGAGATAAAGACATCAAAATGCCCTATATCCTGTGGGAACCACTCTTCTTGAAGTCTAGTGCCATCAACTACTGTTTGTTTTATTATTGCCTCTGTTAAATTAGACTTTAGTTTTTTTGTCAACTCATCATAAAGTTCACTGTAATTGTCGTTTGCGGTACCATCCAACAAAAGCTTTTCTATTTCTGCAGAAGTTATCTTTACTGGTTTGAACATAGAATAGTGTTTTCTCTCAACAAAATAATCCGTTATACATTGACATGAATATCGTATGCATCAGCATTTGCACATATTGACTCGGCAACGGTGATATACAAGTTGATACTATCAATGAAGTCATCCCATCGAACCATGTGGATATAGCTAAAATAACCGTTATAAACAGCCTCACCATTGGGGCAGTCACTCCTGACAGGCGACTTCTTGTTGAACATATTAGATGATAGAATCTTAAACAGTTTGTCGGTGCGCCATGTTGTGCACCGACTGTCACAACATATTCTTGGTTCGAGCATATAGGAATAATTCCCGTATTTATCGGGTAACACCACAGCCAAAACCGCATTGCGATGACTTGTACGGTCGTTACGGGTTGTTTCACGAAGGGAATACGCAATTTCCCATGGAATCCATTGGTCAGTCTCGGGAATGAAGTAGTCTTTCATATTAGGCGAGATAAATACCACAGTAACTGAGCTGTCAAAAATTTTATTTCTTAGCTTTGACTCTATTGTGGAATCCTTGAAATCAGAAAGATCTTCACCGTCTTTCTCCCCTTTATTAATATGATCGGTATCGGCGAGTTTTTCTTGAAACTCATCCACATAGTCGCGTACTCTGGTTGTTCCCCATGTACTATTTCTATCCAAATGCTGCACGGATGTGTCGCCGTATTTGTAAGAAACAAAAATCTTCTTTCCCATCTTATTCATTGATTTTAAGAAGCAACTGGACAATCAAATCTCTAATTTCATCAAGGCTCTTGCTCTTATTTCCCAATTGATTGAAAATATCCTTATAAGCTTCATATGTTGTACCTCCAGATTTTATTTCAACCATTTGTTCAGTATACAGTTCTTCTGCCATATAGCCTGTCATACCTACAGGAACAAGGAAATTATTATGGTTCTTAGAAATTTCGTATTCGCTTCTTACACCGGGCGAATTAATTTGGATACCCGTCGCCTTATCTATCTTATTGCCCATAAAGAACAAACCTACCCCTGTAAGAGAAATCATTTCCTCTCGATAAACCGACCACATGTCTGACGGGTCGGTAAGGCCTTGCGGGAAAGGACGAATAATAAGGTTCCCATCAACTGGCTTGTGCAAATCTTTTAACTCTTGCAATGCTCCTGCAATCACTTCATTACCAAGCCCTAGTCCATAACCATTGACAATCCTAAAACCATTTCGAATAAGATCTGCGCTTAATTTTGAGATGAACTCTTTGAAATCTAATTCAGAAAATGGTGAATAATTTGTCGCAGCACCCGAAATAAAAATGGTTTTGCGAAGGTATTTCTGTTTGATACTCGTCAAAATCTCGGTTATTGCAGCATAATTATCAATAAATACTGTTTGGATGCCATAGTTTTTCATATCCTCTACAAAGAGTTCCTGCGAACGGGTCTGATTCTTAAAATCATCGTCATCAGCACAATCAGTTCTACTAACCCTCTTCAAAATATAATAATGAACCCGTTGGTTCTCGTGATAAAGATTACGTGCATATTTCAACACATATTGCAAGTTGGGGTCATCGAAACTCAAACCCAAAAACAAAAAGGTTCTGTTTGCTAGATCATAACTGAAATTCGTGAGGTATGCCTTATGTGTGTCAGGGTAGCGTTCAAACTGATCTCTTGTCAATATGGTCTTATCGGGATTATCGACATCGCCGTGCATCTTATACACAGTTACCTGACTGTCCATTTTAGAGATTGCCAGGCTTTCTGGCAAAGACTTCACATCATACACTTTGTCGGCTTCTTTCAATGCATTTTCTATCAATTTGTCGAAATTGGTGGTCCAAAAAACATCAATGGGCAGACTGGCCAAAATCTTATGGTTGATCGTGGGTGCTGTAGAACTGGGAAATTTGTTCAAGATGGCAGAACTAAGTTCATGGGTGCTTTTGGTTTCATTGACATAATATTGAGCAAGCTCTACCAAATCAGTATGCTTTTCTATCTTGATGTTCAACTCCTTGGCCACATCTTTCAACAGTCCAGCCCAGTTGACATATCCGGCAGAGACTGACAGGCCCGCACCGGCGAAGATTGCCGCTCGTCCCTCATCAAGTGCCTCACAATATTTTTTAATCATTACATCTTTTTCCATATCGTTTGCCTTTTAATAATTATCAAACAACCAATCATACAATGATATCCACTTCCTCTTTTCACCATCTTTTATACTCACATATAAGTGTTTGCGACCATACTGATCGGTAGATGATTCCAGGTATGGATAGAGCTCCAAATATTCGTTACCGTCATATAAAGCATCGTTATTGTCCAACATAGGAAGAATTGCCATGTCTTGGGTAGGCAATTTTTTCTTGTCGGCAATTCCCACCTCCCAATTGCACCATTTGGATGCAAGGGCTTTGTTGGTCGCCAAAAGCAAAAACTTGTTGCATGCATCTATCACATACTTTATACGGTTAGCGGTTTCGGCACATGTCTCTTTCGGCATACGTTTGTCCATACTGTCAATGTATGGCACAACATTGTAGGTACTCTTCAGATAGTCAAGCAAACCTTTAAGGTCATTCATATCGCCAATACTTTGTAAATCGCTATGCTTATGAGATATGAAAACAGTAATTCCACTTGCCGAATGAAAAGACCCAGCACTAAAATAACGAGTTCTGCGAAATGATTCATTTATAACATCAGAATCGCTTATCTTGTATGAATTAAAATACCCCCTAGTTATCTTCATTTATTCAGAGTCTTACATAGTCCGACAAACCCAAGCTTGTTATTATTGTTTGAAAGGTTCCTCTTTTTTTACCATATAAACAATGGTAGAATCGTCAACACCACCATTGCCAGAAGGGTTGTTGGGATTACCAATATCAAATCCTAATTGACCCAACCGATCCTCGACTTTCGATGAAATATTAAAAGAACTACAATCCACACATGCAGTATAACCAGTTATTCTATGTCTTTTAAGGTTGTCCATAATATTATTTGTTATGCCACAATAGAAATCCTTCCGTTCACTTTTATTAATCAAATACTCAAACAAGTATATCATATCAAAATAATTGACAATCTCTTCTATTGAAGAGTTGGTAAAATCTAATGGTTGTGTTGTCATATTAAACTATATGCTATATGTATTTATTATGTTTATTTCCTTATCATTTCCTTCGACTCTGCCCCATCAGTCACATTCTGTGCGGTGACAAAAAGTTGGTTTTTGCTCAATTAATCAAGAAGTTTTTTAGCTTCTTCCTCACTTTGAGTAAGGTTGAGAAGTATATCGTGCTTGGTCAAGTTTGTCTTGTTATTGCACAGGTCTCTTCGCATTTCAAGTACAAAATCCAAGAAAGCAGAAAACTGTGCTTTTTCATTATTCTTTTCAACTGAAAGTAACCATTTGTTGAAAGCTTTGAACACTTTGTCCGACCCATACATGAAAATGTCCCTCTTGATGTCAATCATCTTAAGCATCATCTCATCATTGTCGTTCTGTTTATGTAACTTTGAGTTCTTCAATACGGAATAGAACATCTTCACAGCATCGGCATAAGCATTGTATTTCTTTTCAGACAATTGCTCTCTCATTGTTCGCAGTTTCTCCGTCTGCCAAGCAATGATAATGCCTGCAATTGTTACTATTGCCGGTACCAGAACCGTCAAAACCGTTATCAGGACTTCTTGAGACATCACTTCTTGTTAGATCTGTTTTTCAATTAATCCCAAAATAATTAAGCCAATATTGTATGTTTGGGAATAGTATACACCAATCGTTTATACTCCTCGGGAAGTGCAAACATACATAAAAAACAATGATTTTTATGGACTTCATAGATACCTTCTGGGTCAAAACCATTGGATTTGAGTTCCAGACATAAATTTGTCAGCTTTTGTTTCACTTCATCGGTTTGATTATCCTCAATGATAGTGTAATTAATTGTTTGTGCATCTTTAATAAAAACAGAAAACCTTAAGTATAATTGCAGAAAATCAAATACTTCCTGGTCAAATTTGAGTATAGGGAAATCACTATTCGCCGAAAGAGGACTTTTTAAGTGCAAGCAGGTATTATGGATGTCTGAGTGTTTGATTTCAACAAGCAAGGTTAGCAATTCTTGTTGAAGCATCGTAGAAGCAGGCAACTCCAAAATGCCATGCAACTCTTCCACGATGGCTCTAGAATGATATTCTATAAACTTGTAACTATCCAAAACACCACATTCGTTGTCTTTTCTTGTTGTTGTCTTCACATACGAACACTCGTATTTCGCCTTGCAAACAGACAACGCAGACAAATCTTCTATTTTCAACTTTTCGTTTTCAACCTCCGTTTCGGCCATCATTTTCAATACCGAGACCATCTGACTCATTTTTAGGTACACCGACTTTAATTCTTTCTCAAAAATCTTATAGGCTTTTCGCTCGTTGAGCAGTCGAGGCAACAACTCAATCATGCAGAAAAACAATACACTTGCCAGATAACTGTAAGAAAGGTTCAGCAATACCGTGTTTATCCGCTCAGCATCATCGCAATAACCCAACAAAGGCAACCAGCCCAAACCGGCACTGCCAATTATATAAAGAGCTGCTAAGGATAAAAGGATGACTATGAAAAAGACCATAATTTCCTTCTGTCTGCTAAACTTATTACCCCTTTAAATCAATCACCCCAATAGGTTTGTATCATAGTAGCTTGTTCAAATCAACATCAAGTCCTGCTGCCTTCATCTCTCTTGCAACATCAAATTCCCAGCGTTTTGCTTCATCAATCCGAATGTAAATAATACCACTTAAATCACTGGGGATCTCCACTCCGTCTTCGACTAGCGCTACAACACGTTTTCGACCAAGAAGTCCGCACATCAAACCGTGTTCAAAAACCACATTCTGACGAGCACGGGGCTTTAAATGGTCCTCTTCAACCGCCTTCCCTTCATCGCACTTTGTATATAGAACAATGGCAAAAGATGCATCATCCGTTTTATGAAGTAGTTTTTCAATAACGGTATCACCCAAATTTGGCTCCTTAAATAAAACTATTGGCTCGAAATCCAATTGCTTGACAAGAAGTTCAACTTCATTTCTAAGGGCATGGTTGTGCCCATGGACAATAAACACTTTTTTCGAGTTCGTGGTTTGTAACCGATCAGAAGGAGTATTCTCTTTTATCGCTGCAGTGGGGATGATTTGTAGCATCTCTTTCAAAGCTTCCAAATACTGGACTTTTGACTTGAGTTCATCCCTTTCCTCCTTAACCTCATCTCCTCCTGAAACGATAACCATTGGAATCCCTGATTCGGAAAACTCCTCTAAATACTCATTGTCGGGATGATCAAAAGATTGCTTCAGAAATTCTTTGACGTATAGAACCCATTTCCTTTTTGCAGTAAAAAACCCATCCGCTTCGTTTTCATTTATTAAAATCTCCGATTTTCCATAAAAGTCGTTACCAATTTCTATTCTGACCGGCATTTCAATAATGTCTTTTCCTTTCTTGATTTGTTCATCACAGAAAGCAGCCATCTCATCTTTGGAACGAACAAGAAAGCTTTTTTCAGGAAATTCCTTTGGGTTGTTCTTTTTTGCCATGATATGGTTTTACATCAATTTTTCATGCCTGCTTGGCGGGCTATCATTTAATAGGATTTGGTTTAGAGTTGAGAGAGTTGATAGTTGATAATTGATAGTTTAGAGTTGATGTTTAGAGTCATTGGGAAGTGTAGAGTTGAAATAGTTTGAAAAATTAAAGGGTGTTGACAGATAAGAAAGGTGGCCTATCTGGGTTATCCATAGTTCTGTTTTAATATTTCGTGTCAAATACACTACAGGCTGACAATATTTCTAGAACAATCATTCGTTGTTATAAAAGCCTTTTTCACTATACTGTGACCAGCGGAGATACATTTCCTGATAATGGTCTTTAATGAAATCCGAAATCTTCGCTATCTCGCGGTCACTGAGAACGCCTCGGTTCTGGATCACCGAATCACCGTTGCTCTTAACGAAGAACTTCGCAGAACCACCCTCGGTAAGCTTGCTGTCGCTGGCGTGGACGTGCATGCACTCCACCACGCAGAATGACGTGAAATAAAGATAATAACCCGCCACCTTGAAATCGTAGTACTTCGGCATGTTTCAGTCCTCCATATATTTAAGGTTCTGCTGCAGGTATCGGCACACGATGGAGAGCTCGATATCGTCCATCGTAGTTTCGAGCACCTCGCCATCAGCGTCAAACACTACGGCCTTGACGGGGCTATTGAGGTTAAGCACTTGGATACGGTCATCCATACGGGTAAATGCGTATCCATTGACAATAAAGTCAGCCTTGTCGGCAATGGTTTTTATATCAGGCATAAGCAATACGTACGTTTTTAATGGGTTTCAAGAAAGCGACGGGGTCAATATACAGGCCTTCGAGGATGGGCTTGAGGTCGATGTATTCTTCCTCGGGCTCAGCGTTGTGACTGTATTTGGCTAGGACAACCAAATAGCCATCGTCCCATGTCACAACATCCACATACCGTTCCAAACTGTAGGGCGCGCGGAAACGGATATGATACCCCCCGAAGCTGAAGGCGGTAAAGCCATCAGCACTACTGAGTATGGCCTCGTGACCTGTGGATTTTGTATTGTTGGCTTTCATGGTTTTCAAATTAAGGAACGAAACTCTCAATACTACACTCTAAACTGCTTCAACAACGGCTCCGCCCCGTCATCCACAAACCAGAGATGACAAGGGCTTGACAGCAAACAAGTTATCGGATTTGCAGGGAATAGAAAACAAATCCAAAAACTCTATAGTTAGTTGCAAAAATAGAGAAAAAAAAGTTAGTAACAAAATTTGGAAAAATTTTTCGGAAATAATTATGAAGCTTATGAAGATACTACCCCCCATCCTTCGCTTTTCTGAACCCCATAGCTTTTTGGGTTCAGATATGGGTGTGATAAAGTTGAGATATGGGTCTTAACCTTTCGTACATATATCGAATCCCGTTTTAGACGCTGTTTTTCGGCTTCAGTCGAGAATATAGGATATCTATGCACGGCGGCTTGCAACACAAAACCATTAATACTTTAAAACCATGAGTAAAATCTTAGTTAAAGCACAACAACAAAACGTGTACAACCTGAACGGTAGCGGTACCACGGGCATGGCCTACGTGCTTCGCCCTGTGCGCTACACCACCATGAATGCTGAAGACATCATCAACTACTGCTCGGCCAACTCCATCGTGCCGAAGGCCTATCTGAGCGCCTCGATGATTGCCATCGCGCAGTGCATCGAGAACTTCCTGCTCAACGGCCACTCGGTGGAGTTTCCCAACCTGGGCATCTTCTCCCTCACTTCGAGCGGCATCTCAGAGGCCGACATCAACAAGGTGGGTATGGAGCAGTTCCACAAGCTCAACGTGCGCTTCTTGCCCAGCTCTCAGCTGAAGGCCGAGGTGGAGGCCGTCACCCTCGAGTTCGACGGCATCTACGACATCGCAGGCGAAGAGGTGGTGGGCAACCGTGCCGACGGCAGCACCAAGTCGTATAAGTACTACAAGAAGGTGCGTCGCGGGCAGGCGGGCCCTTCGACAGGCTCAGGGACCCAAGGATTGGAGGAAAACCGTTCGGAGGATGACGAATGATGCGACTGGCAAAGAAAGAGGCCATCCGGTATGCCCTCGTAGGGGGCATGCTGGTGGCCGGCCTGGCCCTGATGGCACTCAAGGCGATGCTGCCTCCTGATGAGCGACGCATCGACGCCATCATCGTCCACTGCACCGCCACGCCACCCGGCATGAAGGTGACCGTCGACGACATCGACCGATGGCACAAAGCGCGGGGATGGAAGGGCATAGGCTATCATTATGTGGTTGACCTGGACGGGACGGTCTATCGCGGGCGAACCGACGACTGCGTAGGCGCACACTGCCGAGGACACAACGCCCATAGCATCGGCGTCTGCTACGTCGGTGGCCTCGACCCCCATGGCCATCCTGCCGACACGCGCACGCCCGAGCAAAAGGAAGCCCTCCTCAAACTGATGACCGTGCTCAAAAAACGCTATCCCTATGCAAAAGTCTATAGTCACAGGCGCTTCACCAACAAGGCCTGTCCCTGCTTCGACGCCGAAAAGGAGTATAGTGGGCTTTGAAGACATTGACGCTAAAGGCATGTCATCCCTGCGGGGGCATGCGGGTAGCTTGGGATCTATGCCTTTAGTGGCAATACTACTGATTCTACTCTTCACGCTCACCGCCTGTCACAGTCACCGTCAAAGCACCGAGAGCCTCACCCTGTTGCAACGGCGGCAGCAACAACTCCACTATCGCGACACGCTTTGGCAGCAGCTCAGCCTCCAACTCGACGGACTCACCATAGAGTGGCCACCAGAGGCCGACAACGTGCCGCGCAGCAAAGGTATGCGCCTGACAGCGAGGCAAGGTGTCATGCACCTTGAAAGCCAAAAGAAAACCGAGAGGCAGACCCTTATCGCTTGCACTGACACGGTGAGCATGGCCAACCATTCGGAACAAACGGCAATAGTTGTTTCGGCACGAGACGGGAAGAGCCGAAAAGGGAAGTACCTGGTCGTGGGGGTGGTCATAGGGCTACTCGGTATGGTCTTATTGGTCTATTGGAAGCGGAAAGCCTAATAGGTATGGAAAGTCCTGGCCAACAAAAAAGCGGATTTGGCGTTTTTGCCAGATCCGCTTTTTAATACAACTTAACTCCGCTCAAGCGTCATTCTCGATGCTCAACCATAAAACCCCTTATACCACTCTGCAAACTTCCGCAGGCCTTCTCTCAGCGTTATCTTTGGGGTAAATCCGAAGTCACGCTCCAATGCCGTGGCATCGGCATACGTAGTCGGTACATCGCCTGGCTGCATCGGCACGAGCTGCTTGTGGGCTTCGAAGTCATAGTCCTTGGGTAGCACGCCTGCACGAACAAGCTCTTCTTGCAAAATCTGCACGAAATCGAGCAAGTTTTCGGGCTGTCCACCGCCGATGTTATAAACGGCATAGGGAGCAAGTGGCAGACCATCTTCGCCAGTCTTTTTTTCAGGCGCTTTCTTCATCACTCTTACAATACCTTCCACAATATCATCCACATAGGTGAAATCGCGACGGCAGTTGCCGTAGTTGTAGATTTGAATAGTCTCGCCTTTCAAGAGCTTGTTGGTGAAGCCGAAGTAAGCCATATCGGGTCTTCCAGCAGGGCCGTAGACGGTGAAGAAACGCAAGCCCGTGCTGGGGATGTTGTAGAGCTTACTATAGCAATGCGCGAAGAGCTCGTTGCTCTTCTTGGTAGCGGCATAGAGGCTCACGGGGTTGTCCACGCGGTCGTCAACCGAGAACGGCACTTTCTTGTTGCCGCCATATACACTGCTACTACTGGCATAAACGAGATGCTGCACGGGATGGTGACGGCAGGCTTCAAGGATATTATAGAAGCCGATGATGTTACTCTCGATATAGGCGTCGGGGTTCTCGATGCTGTAGCGGACGCCTGCTTGGGCGGCGAGATTGACGACGATGTCGAAATGGTATTGCTCAAAGAGGCTGTCAATGAGGGCTTTGTCGGCAAGGTTACCTTTTACGAAGGTCCAACGAGAGCAAGGTCGTTGAGCCTGTCGAAATCGAGATTCGACGTAGTCAAACGCCGGTTCATCTACTGTCGGCCCTTCGACAAGATCAGGGACCTTAGCTGCTTCTTCTATTTGAGAAAGCCTGTATTCTTTCAGCCGTACATCGTAATAGTCGTTCACGCTGTCAAGACCGATGATATTGAGGTCTTTTTCGGTTTTCAACAACCTTAACACGAGATTGGCGCCGATGAAGCCGGCTGAGCCTGTTACTAATATGTTCATTTTATTTAGTTTTTATTATGCAGGACTCGGAAAGCATGTCATTCCTGCTGAGGAATGTGGGTAAGCATGGAATCTATGCTTTCTGAGGCCGTACATTATGGTCTTGTTTTTTTCGAGCCGCCGTTCATAGATTCCAATCGCACAAGCCTTCGCAAGGAATGACATGAACGGCTAACGGTATGACATAAGAGGCTTGCTTTTACTGCCATCAGTCTCTCTTAAATATATCACGAGTATAAACCTTCTCCTTCACGTCGTCCAAGCAGCTGTCATATCTGTTGGCGATGATGGCCTTGGCCTGTTCCTTGAACTTCTTCAGGTCGTTGACGACCAGTGAGCCGAAGAAAGTAGTGCCATCCTCAAGCGTGGGCTCATAGATAATGACCTTCGCTCCCTTGGCCTTCACGCGCTTCATCACACCTTGGATGGATGACTGGCGGAAGTTGTCGGAGTTCGATTTCATCGTCAGACGGAAGACGCCGATGGTCAAGTCGGCCTCCTTGCTTTGGTCATACTGTGAGGATTCTGTGTAGTAGCCCGCCATCCTTAACACTTGGTCTGCGATGAAGTCTTTCCTCGTGCGGTTGCTCTCCACGATGGCACGGATGAGGTCTTCCGGCACATCTTCGTAATTGGCCAACAATTGCTTCGTGTCTTTCGGCAGACAATAGCCACCATAGCCAAAGCTGGGGTTGTTGTAATGGCTGCCGATGCGTGGGTCTAAGCAGATGCCATCGATGATGGCTTGGGTGTCAAGGCCTTTTACTTCGGCATAAGTATCCAGTTCGTTGAAATAACTAACACGCAAAGCCAAATAGGTGTTGGCAAACAGCTTCACGGCCTCGGCTTCCTTCATGCCGATGAAGAGGGTCTGCACATCCTGCTTGATGGCACCCTCTTTCAGCAGAGCGGCAAACTGGTGGGCCTTCTCCGTGAGCCAATCCAAGTCGGTAAGTGCCTTGATGGCTTCGTTCTCCTCCTCAAACGCCTCACTCATCATCTTGGGGATGCCCACGATGATGCGGGAAGGGTAGAGGTTATCGTAAAGCGCTTTACTCTCTCTCAAAAACTCAGGCGAGAAGAGCAGGTTGAACTTCTTCACGCCCTGTTTCCTGTATTTCACATAAAGGCTGCGGGTATAGCCCACGGGGATGGTGCTCTTGATAACCATCACGGCGTTGGGGTTCACCTTCAGCACCAAGTCGATGACCTCTTCCACATGCGAGGTGTCGAAAAAGTTCTTGGTTGAATCGTAGTTGGTCGGCGCAGCGATAACCACGAAGTCGGCATCACGGTAACCAGCCTCGCCGTCCAGTGTGGCATGGAGGTTTAAAGGCTTGTTTGCCAAATAGTCTTCGATGTAGTCATCTTGGATGGGTGACTTCTTGTTGTTCACGAGGTCGACGCGTTCGGGCACCACGTCCACGGCGGTGACTTCATTGTGCTGTGCGAGCAAAGTGGCGATACTCATGCCCACATAGCCTGTTCCTGCTACTGAAATTTTCATGGTTTTTATATTTTTTAATTTGTCATTTGCAATTTTGCCGTTTCCATCATCTTCCGCCACTTGAAGTAGCCGAACACCGCGATGATGACATAAAGCCCATAGAGGCTGGCCTTGAAGGGGATGTCCTTATAGAAATACAGCCCGCAGGTGACCACATCGACCACAATCCACACGAACCACTGCTCCAGGTATTTGCGAGCCAAAGCCCAGATGCCTACGATGCTCAAGGCGGTGGTGAAGGCATCGAGGACGGGGACGTTGCTGTTGGTGAAACGCGACAGCAGGAAATAGATGGCGACCCAAATCAAGGCGGCGAGGCCGAGCCAGACGAAGGCCATGCGCTTGGGTATATGGCGGATGGGGAGGTCGGCGGTCTTCTGCTTGTGGCGCATCCAGGCGACGAAGCCGTAGACGGTCATGGCGAGGTAATAGAACTCCATGCCGCAGTCGGCGTAGAGGCCTTTTTGGTAGTATAACACGATGCCGAGGCTTTGCATCACGAAGCCCACGACCCACATACAGACGCTGGCTTTGTATTCCAAGAGGATGTAGGCCAAGCCAAGCGCCGTAGTGGTGATGTCGAGCCAATGGTTTGATAGGAAGTCCATAGAGTAGGAGTGTATCGTTATGTTTAGGAGATAGTGGGTTTGGCGCCCGCTATGATGGGTTTGGGGTGTGTCGTTTAGGGGTAGGAGATAGTGGGTCTGACGCCCGCTATGAGGGTTGGGGTGGGAGTGGGTCGTTCAGGGTGGGGTTTAGTGAAAGGGATACCCGAAAACA